>LUMN01000018.1_pt1 | contig 72325 bp, 92 predicted proteins | sample 729991 | NCBI WGS metagenome assembly LUMN01 (sample SAMN03860262, study PRJNA289734) | marine metagenome | biome: seawater column; feature: ocean; material: water; isolation source: Red Sea water column Station 22 - depth 25m | place: Saudi Arabia: Red Sea | collected 2011-10-15 | depth 25 m
GATACTGCTGAGTATGCATTTGCTGACTTAAACGAAGCACAACTAGCTTATGAAGCAGGTCATATTTCTTTACAAACACCAATCAAAGTAAGGATTGGAAATTTAGCTGGATCTGAAGACATATATAACAATATAAAAAATAGATTTTCTGAACTACTTACTCCAGAATATGTTTCTGGTGACAAATTAACTAACACAACATTAGGAAGAATGCATTTCAACTCTATATTGCCTGATGACTTTCCATATATTGAGGCATCAGTAAGAAAACCAGAAATGAAAAAAATCATTTCAGAGGTTATTGAAACATATAACAAAGCTGAATTGAGACAGTTCTTAGATTCAATGAAAAAAGTTGGTTTTAATTTTGGTGCAAAAGCTGGCTTGTCCGTTGCGATGACAGATGTCAAAACACCACCAACAAAAAATCAAATTCTTGAAAAGTATGAAAATGAAGCTGAAAAAGTAGAAAAGCTTTATCTTGATGACATTATTACTGAGACTGAGAGAAAACAAAAAATTATCGAGATTTGGAATGAAGCTACAGATCAAGTTCAGTATGCGATGAGTGCAGAATTAGAATCTGAAAGATTCAATCCTGTTGATATGATGGTTAAATCTGGAGCTAGAGGGAATATGATGCAAGTAAGACAGCTTGCAGGCATGAGAGGTCTCGTTGCTAATCCAAAAGGTGACATCATTGAAAGGCCAATAAAAAGTAATTTTAGGGAAGGAATGTCTGTTCTTGAGTATTTCATTTCAACACACGGTGCTAGAAAAGGACTTGCAGATACAGCGTTAAGAACTGCAGACTCTGGTTATTTAACAAGAAGACTAGTTGATGTTGCTGCAGGTATTGTAGTACAAAATAAGGGTGATGAAAACATCGACTGGCGAGGTACAACCAAATCTACAGTTGACGAAGAAGGAAGGCCTAGCAAATATTTACATTCAACATTATTTGGAAGAGTGCTTAGCGAGGACGTTAAAAAGGATAAAAAAGCAATAGAGTTTGGAGATGGTAAAAAGCTAACTAAAGGTACTTATATTGATGCAGAAGCTCTAGATGTAATTGGTAAGTCAGGAGTTGAATCAGTAAATGTTCTTACACCTTTCAATTCACTAGATCCTGAATCTATGGATCCATTATGTTACGGATTCAGCCTCGCAACTGGAAAACCTGTTGAAGAAGGTGAAGCTGTAGGCATAATTTCTGCTCAATCAATTGGAGAGCCTGGAACACAGCTTACGATGAGAACTTTTCACACTGGTGGGGTTGTTGGTTTAGACATAACCTCTGGTCTTCCTAGAATTGTAGAGCTTTTTGAAGCTAGAACACCAAAAGGTAAATCTGTTTTATCACTCATTGATGGAAAGATTAAATCTATTGATCAAACCGAAGAAGGCAACAGAATCCTAAATATTCAGAATGAGAAAGAAGAAATTGAATTATTAGTTTTGAGAAGACAAACTCTTCTCGTTAATCAAGGAGACAGTGTTGAAGCTGGACAAGCTTTAACAACTGGTCCAAAAGATCCAAAAGAAGTCTTACAAATCAACGGAGTTCGTACGTGCCAAGAATATTTGGTAGACGAAGTACAAAAAACTTATCGTGATCAAGGAGTTGAAGTTCATGATAAACACGTTGAAATGATTGTAAGACAAATGTTAAGAAGGGTAAGAATTGTTAGACCTAACGATTCAGACTTCTTACCAAACGAATTGATTGATGCAACTTTATTTAGAAGCATCAATCAAGGACTTGTAAAAGATGGTAAAACACCTGCCGAAGGTAGACCTGAACTGATGGGTATCACAAAAGCTAGCTTAGCGACAGATTCATGGTTATCTGCAGCGTCTTTTCAAGAAACAACAAGGGTATTAACTGAGGCAGCAATGAAAAAGAGTACTGATGCATTGTCAGGATTAAAAGAGAATGTAATCATAGGTACTTTAATTCCTGCTGGTACTGGTTCAGAAGCTTATCAAAAATTAGCTCCTACCTTACCGGGCGCTCAAGAGGTATCTGAAATAGGATTTGCGACAGCACCATCAGAATCAGAAGAATCAGATAACGATGGTCTACCAAATCCAGCACAATGGCTAGCTATGTTAGGCGAAGAGGGAGATGAAGATACAGAGTAAAAACTTATAAAGAATTCATTGTTGTAAGTTCAAATCTGTCATATACTTCTTTTTCGGTAATAAAAAATTAACTTTTTTAGATTGGAATTTTTATGCCTACAACACAGCAACTAGTGAGAAAAGGACGTAAGTCCAAGGTGATGAAAGAGAAAACACCTGGTCTCAAGGGGTCTCCACAAAGGAGGGGCGTTTGCACGCGTGTATATACAGTTACACCAAAAAAACCAAACTCAGCTTTAAGAAAAGTTTGCAGAGTGAGGCTATCAACTGGTACTGAAGTTACAGCATACATTCCAGGAGAAGGACACAATTTACAAGAACATTCAATTGTTTTAGTAAGAGGTGGAAGGGTAAAAGATCTTCCTGGTGTTAGATATAAAGTGATTAGGGGTGCTCTAGATACAGCAGGTGTGACTGACAGAAAACAAGCAAGATCTAGATATGGAAGTAAGAGAGGCTAATCATCATGAGAAGAGGACCATCACTTAAAAGAAAGCCTGAAGCAGACCCTCTTTTCAATAGCGTTCTTGTATCACAATTAACAAATCAAGTTTTATTAGATGGAAAAAAAGACGTTGCACGAAGTATTGTATATAAATCATTAGAACTTGTTGAAAAACAAGCTGGTGGAGATCCATTGAATGTATTAAAAGCTGCATTTGAAAATGTTAAACCTCAAATTGAAACAAAATCTAGAAGAGTCGGTGGTACTAACTATCAAGTTCCGATGGAAGTTCCATATAGAAGAAGTACCACACTTGCAATAAGGTGGATTGTTGATGCTGCTCGAAAAAGAGGAGAAAAGTCAATGTCTGATAGATTAGGACGTGAACTTTTGGATGCAAGTAACAATACTGGAGCTGCAGTCAAGAAAAAAGAAGATGTACATAAAATGGCTGAATCGAACAGAGCTTTCGCTCATTACAGGTGGTAACAATATGTCAACTAGAACAGTAGATCTCAAGAACCTCAGAAACATCGGAATTATGGCTCATATAGACGCTGGAAAAACTACCTTAACAGAGAGAATTTTGTATTACACAGGTAAAACATACAAGATTGGTGAAGTTCATGATGGAGCAGCTGTTATGGACTGGATGGAACAGGAGCAAGAGCGAGGAATAACTATTACATCTGCTGCTACTACATGTAGCTGGAATGATCACACAATTAATATTATTGACACTCCCGGTCACGTTGATTTTACAGTTGAGGTTGAAAGATCTCTCAGAGTACTAGATGGTGCTGTAGCTGTATTTGATGGTGTTGCAGGAGTTGAACCACAGTCAGAGACAGTTTGGAGACAAGCTGACAAATATAACGTACCAAGAATTTGTTTTATCAACAAACTTGATAGAACGGGTGCAAACTTTGATGATGACGTACAGTCAATCATCGAAAGACTTGAAGCAAAACCAGCTGTTCTTCAAATTCCTATAGGATCTGAAGCAGATTTTGTTGGAGTAATTGATCTTGTTGAAATGAAAGCACATACTTGGACAAAAGATGACGGATCAGAATGGGATATTGCAGATATACCAGAGGAGCGACTTGAAGAAGCAAATACAAAACGAGCAGAACTTTTGGATGTCGTAGCTGAAGCAGATGATGAAGTACTTGAGAAATATCTTGGTGATGAAGAGCTTTCAGTTGCTGAAATAAAAAAAGCAATCAGGAAAGGAACTCTTTCAGGATTATTTGTACCAGTTCTTGCAGGTAGTGCTTTTAAAAACAAAGGTGTACAACTTCTATTGGATGCAGTTGTTGATTATCTTCCCTCACCTCTAGATATAGAACCAGTATCAGGATTTACACCTGGTAAAGAAGAAGATGAAATTAGCAGAGAGCATTCTGACGAAGAACCATTTTCTGCACTTGCATTTAAGGTTGTAAGTGATCCACATGTTGGAAAGTTAACTTATTTTAGGGTTTATTCCGGTACCTTAAATAAAGGTGACAAAGTTGTTAATACGACAACAGGAAAAGACGAAAGACTTGGAAGAATATTGAGAATGCATTCAAACTCAAGAGAGGACATAGATTTTATTTCTACTGGGGATATTGTTGCAGGAGTTGGTCTTAAAAATGCAAAAACAGGAGATACATTATCTGATTCAGGAAGCCCTATTCAACTAGAATCAATGACGTTCCCTGAACCTGTTATCTCAGTTGCAATCGAACCAAAATCAAAAGCTGATGAAGAAAAGCTATCAGAGGGTTTACAAAAATTAGCTGAAGAAGACCCTACATTCAGAGTTAACTCTGATGAAGAGACTGGTCAAACGATCATTTCAGGAATGGGTGAGTTGCATCTTGATATTCTCGTAGATCGTCTAAAAAGAGAATTTAAAGTAGAGGCAAATATTGGTAAACCTCAAGTGGCATATAGAGAGGCACTCAAAAAGAAGACTGATATTGAGGCAAAATATATTAGACAAAGTGGTGGTCGAGGTCAATATGGACATGTCATTATGGAACTTGAACCTATTGAAGATGGATATGAATTTGTAGATTTAATTAAAAGTGGAAGAATTCCAAAAGAGTATATCCCATCAGTTAATGCAGGTGTTGAGGCTGCAATGGAATCAGGTGTTCTAGCTGGATATCCACTTGTGAATATGAGAGCAACGCTAAAAGATGGAACATATCATGATGTTGACTCTTCAGAAATGGCTTTTAAAATCGCAGGGTCCATGGCGTTAAAAGATGGAGCAAAAAAAGCTGGAGTAAAACTACTGGAGCCTATTATGACTGTAGAAGTAGTAACCCCTGAAGATTTTATGGGAGATGTTGTCGGAGATCTTTCTTCAAGAAGAGGAAAGATAGCTGAAATGGGACAAAGAGGATCGGCAAAAGTTGTCAGTGCAAAGGTTCCATTATCAGAAATGTTCGGTTACGCAACAGATTTGCGTTCCAGAACACAAGGCCGTGCAACATTCACGATGCAGTTTGATAGTTATGAGGACGTCCCAGACGCTATAACAAAAGAGATAACTGCAAGTGTTCGTGGAGTAGAGGTTGAAGTTTAAACTTTGTTTCAGAGTTTAAACTTTTAGAAAAGGAGAAAATATGTCAAAAGAGAAATTTGACCGAAGCAAGCCTCATGTGAACATTGGTACAATGGGCCACATTGACCATGGAAAAACAACATTGACGGCCGCAATAACAAAAGTTTTGGCTGATGCTGGTGCGGGTGAGGCAACTGCTTTCGATGAAATTGATAAAGCACCAGAAGAAAAAGAAAGAGGAATCACCATTCAGATAGCACACGTTGAGTACGAGACAGAAAACCGTCACTATGCTCACGTAGATATGCCAGGTCACGCAGATTATGTTAAAAACATGATCACTGGTGCTGCCCAGGTTGATGGAGCTATTCTTGTGGTTTCAGCAGCTGATGGACCTATGCCGCAGACAAGAGAGCACGTTCTACTTGCGCGACAAGTTGGTGTACCAGCAATTGCTGTTTTCCTTAACAAAGTTGATCAAGTAGACGACGATGAATTATTAGACCTTGTCGAAATGGAAGTTAGAGAACTTTTAAATGAGTATGATTTCCCAGGAGATGATGTTCCAGTCGTGAAAGGTTCTGCGTTAGCAGCTCTTGAAGGAAAAGAAGATGGTGTAAATGCTGTTCTTCAATTAATGGAACAGGTTGATTCATATATAGAAGAGCCTGTGAGGGTAGTAGACAAGCCTTTCTTAATGCCAGTTGAAGACGTCTTTTCAATTACTGGTAGAGGAACAGTTGTTACTGGAAGAATTGAACAAGGTATTGTAAATGTAAACGATGAAGTAGAAATTGTTGGTATTCGTGAAACTACCAAATCAGTTTGTACTGGTGTTGAAATGTTCAGGAAACTCCTTGATGAGGGTAGAGCTGGAGACAACGTTGGTTTACTTTTAAGAGGTATTGATAAAGATGATGTGGAAAGAGGACAGGTTATTGCTGTTCCTGGCTCCATAACACCTCATACAAAATTTGAGGCTGAGGTATATGTTCTTACAAAAGAAGAAGGTGGAAGACACAATCCATTCTTTAAAGGATATAGGCCACAGTTCTATTTTAGAACCACTGATGTTACGGGAGAAGTTTCTCTAGCTGATGGTACTGAAATGGTCATGCCTGGTGATAATGTTCCAATTTCTGTAGAACTTATATCTCCAATTGCAATGGAAGAGGGCGTAAAATTTGCGATTAGAGAAGGTGGAAGAACTGTTGGAGCAGGACAGGTGACAAAAGTTATAGAGTAATTAAAACTTAACCGGGAGTAGAATTCTACTCCCGGTTTTTTTTGGGGAAAAAATGGCAAAGCAAGAACAGCAGATAAGGATAAAGTTAAAAGCATATGACAATTATGTTGTAGACGAGTCTGCTCGTAAAATTGCCGAAACAGTGATGAAAACACAAGCAAAAGTGAAAGGACCGATCCCTTTACCTACTCAAATCCATCGTTATTGTGTTATTCGTTCTCCCCATGTAGATAAAAAATCGAGAGAACATTTTGAAATGAGAATTCATAAAAGGTTAATTGATATTGTCGAACCAACACCTAAGACCGTTGATTCTCTTATGAGGTTAGATTTACCAGCTGGTGTAGAAGTTGAGATCAAATTATGAAATCAATTATTGCAAAAAAAGTAGGCATGACCCAGCTATTTGATGAGAATTCAATTTCAATGGGTGTAACTGTGCTTGATGTTTCAGGTTGCAGAGTGGTGCAAATAAAATCTAACGAGAAAGATGGATACAGTGCCGCACAATTAACTATTGGTTCTGCAAAAAATGTAGCCAAACCTCTTGCAGAACATTATAAAAAGTACAATGTTGAACCGGGGGAAGGACTTTTCGAAGTACCTTTTGATGAAGAATCCCCACTTGAATCAGGTAAAGAAATAAAAATTAATGATTTTTTTGAAGTTGGTCAAAAAGTAGACATAACCGGATTTTCAAAAGGAAAAGGTTACTCAGGTGTTATGAAAAGACATAATTTTTCAGGACAAAAAGCAAGCCATGGTGTTCATAAAGTTCACAGAGCTGGAGGGTCAATTGGTAATGCCTCTTATCCAGGCCATGTATTTAAAGGAACAAAAATGTCAGGAAGAATGGGTAACCAGAAAAGAACTATTCAATCAGTAACCGTAGTTGCAATAAATGAAGAAAAAAATTATTTACTTGTGAACGGATCAGTACCAGGCAACAAAGGAAATATCGTTCAAATCAGCTCAGCTATAAAGGTTTCGTCATGAGTATTAAGTTGAAATCATTTTCTTTAAAAGACAAGAAGACCTCAAATAAACAATATGACTTTGAACTAAACGAAGAGATGAATACAGGTCTTTTACACCAAGTTACTAAAGCTAACAGAACAAATGCAAGAAATAATACCGCGAGTGTTAAAACAAGATCACAAGTCTCTGGAACAGGTGCAAAACCTTGGGTACAAAAAGGAACTGGTAGAGCAAGACACGGGTCTTTAAGATCTCCTATTTTTGTAGGTGGAGGAATAGCTCATGGTCCAGGTGGAAGAGTGTACAAAGACAGAACACCAAAGAAAATGAAAAAGAAATCATTATATATGTCTGTATCAAACAGAGTATTAGAAGAGTCAGTTTTTGTTGTAGATGGAGCTGGACTTGATACACCTTCAACAAAAGCGGCATCTAATGCAATTAAAGAATTATCAATTTCCAAATCCTTTGTTTTTGTTTACGGAGAAAATGATGATTCTCTTGTAAAGTCATTCAGAAATCTCTCAAATTCAAAGCTTACTTCCGTGACAAAACTTTCAACTTATGATGTTATATCAAATGAAGCCTTAGTTTTTAGTGAAAACGCTATAAATACATTTTTGGAGCAAAGATGAAGTATTTAGAAGATATACTCATAGCTCCTCTTATCTCAGAAAAGTCATATGACAGAATTGCTGACTCAAATTCATATACTTTTTTTGTGCACACAACTGCGACTAAGCCTGAAATTAAGAAAGCAGTGGAAGAAATTTTTGATGTTGAAGTTCTATCTGTCAACACAATGTATAAAAAAGGAAAAAAGAAAAGATTTGGTTATATTATTGGTCAACAAAGTACAAGAAAAGTAGCAATTGTTACTTTACAAGATGGACAAACTATTGAGGCATTTGGAGTATAGGTATGGGATCAAAAAAAATTAGACCAATTACTCCAGGAATGAGAGGACATGTAACAGGTGATTTTAGCGAAATTACTAAATCAAAACCTGAAAAAAAACTTTTACAATCAAAAAAGTCAACCGGTGGTAGAAATAACAAAGGAAGAATTACATCTCGACATAGAGGTGGTGGACATAAACAAAAATATAGAGTTGTTGATTTTAAGAGAGTCAAAGACGGTATACCGGCAAAGGTTGCTGGAATAGAATATGACCCAAACAGAAATTCCAGGATTGCTTTACTTCATTATGTTGATGGCGAAAAAAGTTACATTATTGCACCTGAAGGGGTTTATGAAGGCAGCATGGTAGAATCTGGTCCTAAAGCTGAGATAAAAGATGGAAATTGTTTACCACTAAGGAATATTCCTGCAGGTACATTTGTACATGCAGTTGAACTTAGACCTGGTGGTGGAGCTAAGATGGCAAGGTCTGCTGGATCATCAGTTCAGCTTATGAGTAAAGAATCGGGTCTTGCACTGTTAAGACTCCCATCTGGAGAGATGAGAACAGTCTCAATGGATTGTAGAGCAACAGTTGGAAGCGTTGGAAACGCAGAAGCTGAATTAACAAAACTTGGAAAAGCTGGAAGAAAAAGATGGAAAGGTGTTAGGCCTCAAACAAGAGGTGTTGCTATGAATCCAGTTGATCACCCACTCGGAGGTGGAGAAGGAAAGTCATCTGGTGGTAGAACTCCTGTAAGCCCATGGGGAAAACCGGAAGCAAAAACAAGAAAAAAGAAAAAATATAGCAATAAATCAATTGTTAGAGGAAGATCTCAACAAGGTAGAAATTAATCATGTCAAGAAGCTTAAGAAAAGGACCATTTGTAGACAATCATCTCTTAGTGAAGGTTGAAGAAGCACAAAACAGTGGAAATAAAAGTGTTATTAAAACATGGAGTAGAAGATCTACAATAGTCCCTGAGATGGTAGGTTTAACAATCGCAATTCATAATGGTCGACAACACATTCCAGTTTTTGTAACCGAAGCAATGGTTGGTCATAAACTAGGAGAATTTGCTCCGACAAGAACATTTAAAGGACACCCAGGACAAAGCTAATGGAAAATCAAACAGTAACTGCTAAGAGTAAATATGTAAGGCAATCACCTTACAAATTGAGGTTAGTATTGAATTTAATTAGAGGACTACCTGTTTCTGAAGCCTTGGATATCCTTAAATTTACAAAACGAAGAGCAGCTGGTGAGATATCACAAGTTGTTGAAAGCGCAATCGCAAATGCTGAGAATAATTTTGGTTTAAGCTCAAGTGATCTTTATATTTCAAAAGCTACTGCAGATGAAGGACCTACTCTAAAAAGATTTAGACCAAGGGCTAGAGGTAGAGCCGGAAGGATAAATAAAAGAACATCTCACTTGGTAATCGAACTAACTACAGCAGACGGAGAATTGTAATGGGACAAAAAACACATCCTTACGCATTTAGAATTGGAATTGTTAATGACTGGAAGTCACGTTGGTTTAGTGATAAAGAATACACAAAACTGGTTAATCAGGATTATAGAATTAGAGAGTTCTTGTCTTCGCAGTTAATTAAAGGTGCAGTTTCTCGAATAGATATAGAAAGAACAAGGGACAAGGTCCAAGTTGACATACATACAGCTAGACCCGGTGTTGTAATTGGTAGAAAAGGTGCAGAAGCAGATAGGTTGAGAAAAGGACTCGAAGGATTGTCCAGCCAACCTGTAAAACTAAATATTATTGAAGTTAGAGAGCCTGAACTTGACGCCCAATTATTAGCAAGAGCTGTTGCAGACCAATTAGAAAACAGAGTTGCATTTAGAAGAGCAATGAAAAGAGCTGTAACAGGTGCTCTTAAAGCTGGAGCCGAAGGTGTAAGAGTTGAATGTTCTGGACGACTCGGTGGCGCAGAGATGGGTAGAAGAGAATGGTACCGTGAAGGCAGAGTCCCATTACACACTTTACGTGCAGATATTGATTTTGGAAGAGCAGCAGCTCAAACAACCGTAGGTTCAATTGGAGTAAAAGTTTGGGTTTACAAAGGTGATGTCGTAGGTTCAAACAAACTAAGACAAGATAAAATTGCAGCTGAAGCTAATTTAGCAAGTGGAGGCCCTGCTACTGGAAGAGTTAAATCTGTTAAATCTCGTGTTGAAGCTGCCGTAGGTGAGACTAAAAAATCACGAATTCTTGAAGCTGGTGGTGGTAAAAAAACAAATGAATCATCATCAAAGATTGTTGAAGCAGGTGGGGGTAATCGGATTAGACCTAATGAGGCAACAGAGCAATTTGAACAAGAAAAATCAATAATGGAAGAAGAATAAATATGTTAATGCCAAAAAAGACAAAACATAGAAAATCACATAGAGGTAGAAGAAGAGGTCTTTCAAAAGGTGGTAATGAAGTCACATTTGGTGATTATGGACTTCAAGCTATTGAGACTTCATATATAACAGCACGTCAAATTGAGGCTGCAAGAATAACGATTACAAGAACAATGAAAAGAGGGGGAAAGGTTTGGATAAACATTTTTCCTCACAAACCAATTACAAAAAAACCCGCTGAAGTTCGTATGGGATCAGGAAAAGGTAACGTTGAGTACTACGTAGCAGTTGTAAAACCAGGAAAAATAATATTTGAAATATCTGGTGTTTCTGAAGAAATTGCAAAAGAAGCAATGAGAAAAGCAGGACATAAATTGCCAATTAAAACAAAATTTGTAAAGAGGAATATATGAGCATAAATGATTTGAGAGAATTATCCATTATGGAACTTGAAAATAAAATTTTAGATCTTAAAAAAGAATTAATGGACTCAAGATTTGCGTTAGCAACGAGTCAAATCGAAGACACTTCAGTATTTAAAAAAATAAAGAAAGAAATTGCACAGGCAAACACAATATTAAATCAAAAAATCAATGACATGAATGCGGAAGAGAATAATGAGTAGTGAACCAAGAGCATCTCGAAAAGTAAGAACAGGAGTCGTTGTTTCTGATAAAAGAGACAAAACAGTTACCGTGTCTATTGAATTACAATTTCAACATCCAAAGTATGGAAAAATTGTTAAAAAAACAAGAAAGCTTCATGCCCATGATGAGAGTTTTGATGCAAAAGTTGGGGACACTGTAAAAATAACTGAAACTAAGCCAATATCTAAAACAAAAATGTGGAGAGTTACTGAGATTGTTGAGAGAGCAAGATGATACAAAAAGAATCAAGATTAAAAGTCGCTGATAACTCTGGCGCAAAAGAGGTGTTATGCATAAAGGTAAAAGGCAGTTCAAAAATTAGATATGCAGGTTTGGGAGATGTTTTTACAGCAACCGTAAAAGATGCTGTTCCTGGTGGCCAGATAAAAAAAGGTGATATTGTACAAGCTGTTGTTGTCAGAACTAGTAAAGAAACAAGACGTAAAGATGGTACCTATATTAGGTTTGATGAAAATGCATGCGTGATTTTAAACGATCAAGATCAACCAAGAGGAACAAGAATCTTTGGACCAGTTGGTAGAGAATTAAGAGAGAAGAAATTTATGAGAATAGTATCACTTGCACCGGAGGTTTTGTAATGAAAATACAAAAAGGTGATACAGTAAAAATTATTTCTGGAAAAGACAATGGTAAAGAAGGTAAAGTTTTGCAAGTATTTCCAAAAAAGAATCAAGTTTTAGTTGAAGGGATAAATGTAAATAAAAAACATCAAAAACCTCAAGGCCAAACGATGCAAGGAGGAGTTATTGATAAAAGTATGCCAATAGATGCCTCAAATGTTGCACTGGTTGTCAAAAAAAAGAGTGGAAGAGTAAGATATAAGTTTGATAAAAATGGAAATAAATTTAGGGTTTTAGCACAAACTGGAGATGAAGCATGATTCCGAGGCTTAAAGATCAATATAGAACTCAATTAATTGACGAACTAAAGAAACAATTAAATATTGAAAACACAAATGCTGTTCCAAAACTAGAAAAAATTGTTATAAATATCGGTGATGGAAAAGCTGCTACAGATGGTAGAGCACTTGAATCAATGGTTGATGAACTAACTGCAATATCAGGTCAGAAACCAGTTATAAAAAGAGCTAAAAAATCAATCGCGGGTTTTAAAATTCGTGAAGGAATGCCAATAGGGGTTTCTGTGACACTTAGAGGAAATAGAATGTGGGAATTTTATGATCGGTTTGTACAGGTAGTAGTCCCAAGAATTCGAGATTTCAGAGGATTTAGTAAAAAATCATTTGATGGTAATGGTAATTTTTCTCTTGGGCTGAACGAGCAACTGGTATTTCCAGAAGTTGAATATGATAAAGTCAGAGATATCAGAGGAATGAATATAACAATTTGTACTACTGCAAAAGATAATTCAGGCGGATATGAGTTACTTAACTCACTTGGCTTTCCGTTTAGGGAGAATTAATTATGGCTAAAAAAAGTAAAATAGTTAAAAATAATAAAAGAGAAGAAACAGCAAATTTTTATTCATCAAAGAGAAAAGAATTATTAGCTGTAATTCGTGACCCTGAATCTACTTATGATGAGAAAAGGGAAGCACAAAAAAAGATTGCAAAGATGCCTAGAGATGCATCTGCAACACGTCATCGTAATAGGTGCCAAGTAACAGGACGACCTAGGGGTAATTTAAGAAAATTTGGAATGTCACGAAATACTTTTCGCGACTTGGCACTCAAAGGAGAGCTTCCAGGAATAAAGAAAGCTTCGTGGTAAAGATGGTAAATGATCCTATTTCAGATTTTTTAACAAGGGTTAGAAATGCAACACTTGTGTCAAAATCAAATGTTGAGATTCCACACTCAAATTTCAAATTTGAGCTCGCAAAACTTTTTAAAGATGAAGGTTATATTAGTGACGTAGAAGTAAAAGGCGATGGAGCAAAAAAAGTTTTAGATTTGACTATCAAATTTTCAGATGAAGGAAAATCTGTAATTGCTGGTTTAAATAGATTATCTAAACCAGGGAGAAGGGTTTATTCTTCTTTTGACAAACTCCCAAGAAACAACGGAGGCTTAGGTACCGTTGTAGTTTCTACTTCAAGAGGTTTATTATCTGATTCAGAAGCAAGAAAAAGAAAGCTTGGGGGAGAACTTATTTGTGAGGTTTGGTCATGAGCAGAATTGGTAATAAACCAATTGAGATACCCGAGAAAGTTGAAATCAATATTGATGGAAACAAAATCAACGTCAAAGGTCCAAAAGGTGAACTGGTTACTGAGGTGCTTGAAGAAAAAATAAAGTTTGAAGTATCTGATAATATACTTCAATTCACAAGAGAGTCAGATGAGAAGCAAGTAAAAAGTTTACATGGTTTATATAGATCATTAGTAGCAAATAATATTGTCGGGGTTAGCGAAGGATATTCAAAGACTCTTACACTACAAGGTGTTGGACACAGGGTTACATTAAAAGGTAATGATCTAGAGATACTTTGTGGCTTTTCACATCCAGTTATATTTAAAAAAGTAGAAAATATTACATTTGATGTACCAGATCAAAATACAATCAATGTCTCGGGCATTGATAAAGCTTTGGTTGGACAAGTCGCAGCGGATATTAGATCAATTAAACCACCTGAACCTTATAAAGGTAAAGGCATCAGATATCAAGACGAATATGTAAGAAGAAAAGCTGGTAAAGCAGCAGTAGCAACTACAGGAGCGTAGAGTGAAAAGTTTAGATTCAAGATCAAAAAGAAAAATTAGAATCAGAAAGAAAGTGTATGGTGATGCAAGTAAGCCGCGTTTAGCTGTATATAAGAGCAATAAAAATATATATGTACAAGCAATTGATGATTTAAATCAAACAACTATTGGATCAGCAAGTACATTATCAAAAGAGCTTAAGAGTGATAATTTAAGTATTGATACTGCGAAAAAAGTTGGAGAATTAATGGGCGACATTCTTAACAAGAACAACATCAAAGAAGCAGTTTTTGATCGTGGAGGATATATTTACCATGGTAGAGTCAAAGCTTTAGCTGATGGTATAAGAGAAAAAGGTATAAAGTTCTAATGGCTGAAATAGAATTACAAGAAAACGTTATTCACATAAATAGAGTAGCAAAAGTAGTTAAAGGTGGTCGAAACTTTGCATTTACTGCTTTAGTTGCTGTTGGTGATGGAAACGGTAATGCTGGAATAGGATACGGAAAAGGTTCGGAAGTTCCGCTTGCAATACAGAAAGCTATTGAAAACGCAAAAAAGAACATTCATCCTATACCTATGGCTGGATCAACGATAGTACATACTACTACTGGAGAACATGGCTCCTCTAAGGTTTTATTAAAACCAGCTGCTCCCGGTACAGGTGTAATTGCTGGTGGTGCAGTTCGACAAGTTCTTGAGGCAGCAGGAATTAAAGATATTCTTGCTAAGTCTTTAGGATCTCCTACTCATTTGAATGTTGCGAAAGCAACTCTTAATGGATTATTAGGTCAAAGAACACCAGATGAAGTAGCTAAATTAAGAGGTAAGAATGTTATGGAAATTGCTCCAAAAGGTTTAGTTGATGCATATGAAAATACAAAAGCCGAAAGAAAGTTAAAGGAAGATGCCAAAGGTTAAAATTACACTTAGAAGGTCACTTATTGGACAAGGTTTTAAAGCAAAAGAAACTATAAAGTCTCTTGGATTAAAAAAAATCAATTCTTCAGTTGAAAGAGAGGTTGATGAAAGTCTTACAGGGATGCTTAATAAAGTTGCACACCTTGTAGAAACAGAGGAAATTAAATGAGTAAAATTAAATTTCATCATTTAAAGCCAACCCCAGGTTCAACTAAATCAAAAATTCGCAAAGGAAGAGGAGAAGCTGGAAAAAGAGGAAAAACTGCTGGAAGAGGGACAAAAGGAACAGGAGCAAGAAAAACAGTACCTGCATACTTTGAAGGCGGACAAATTCCACTCTATAGAAGAATCCCAAAACTTAAGGGACTAAAAAATACTCCTAAAATGTCGTATGTGGTTGTAAATGTTTCTGATTTACAAGATAAAAACCTTAAAGGTGATATTGATCCAGAAATACTTCAGAAAAATGGATTAACAAGAAAAAAGGGATTTGTAAAAATTCTTGGTAACGGTGAAATTACAAATAGTGTCAACGTAAAAGCACACGCTGTAAGTGAATCTGCGAAGAAGAAAATTGAAGATGCTGGTGGTACTGTAGAAGTTATAGAGATTTAATATGAAGCTTTCGATTTTCAAATACATGTTTAAAATTCCTGATCTAAGAAAAAGAATTATTTTCACTTTGTTAATGTTCGGAGTTTATCGATTAGGAGCAGCAGTTCCTGTACCAGGGGTTGATTTAGAAGCTGTTCAAAGACTGACCGACTCAGGTTCTCAAGCAGGTATTTATGGACTACTAAATTTGTTTTCTGGGGGAGCATTAGAGACATTTTCAGTTTTTGCATTAGGTATTATGCCTTACATCACTTCAAGTATTATTTTGCAATTATTAACAGTTGTAATTCCAAGGTTGCAAAAGCTTCAGGAAGAGGGAGAATCAGGAAGAAAAGTAATCACACAATGGACAAGATATATTACAGTTGTTCTTGCATTGTTACAATCTACAGGTTTAACTTATATATTTTCTCGTGGAAGTTTAACTGGAGGTATATCTTTAATACCAAACTATACGCCGTCTAGGGTCGGATTAATTGTTCTAACAATGACTGCTGGAACAGCATTCATCATGTGGTTGGGAGAATTAATCTCTCAAAGAGGCATAGGAAATGGAATGTCTTTAATTATTTTTGCAAGTATCATAAGCCAATTACCAGCTAGCTTTGGTGGTGCATATCAAGTGACTGCTGGACAAGGTAGGATAGGTCAATTTAGCTTTTTAGTACTTATGTTTTTCCTCATGATTGTTGGAATAATTTATGTAGAGCAGGGTCAAAGAAGAATTCCAATTCAATTTGCTAAAAGAGTAAGAGGTAGAAAAGTTATGGGAGGTCAAAGTACATACATACCTTTAAAGGTCAACAGTGCTGGTGTCATTCCTGTTATTTTTGCAACCAGTGTACTTTTCTTTCCAGCACTTATTGCAACTTCCCTTCCCCAAGATAACTCAATTACTGCAGGAATTAGAAACTGGATTGATGTCAACCTAGCTAATTCACAAGGTACTAGCTGGTTTTATATTTTCTTTTTAGGAATGTTGATAATATTCTTTACATATTTTTATACCACTATCCAATTTGATCCAGTCAGACAATCAGACATGATAAGAAGACAGGGAGGTTTTGTTCCTGGTGTTCGTCCAGGTATATCAACAACAAATTATTTATCACACATAATTAGCAGAATTACTCTTCCAGGATCAGTTTTCCTTGCATCTGTAGCTGTTTTACCATCAATTGCGTCAGCGATTTGGGATATTCCTTTGGGCTTCAGTGGTATATCAATACTCATTACCGTAGGTGTAGCACTAGAAACAATGAAACAAATAGAGAGTCAATTAAGTATGAGAAATTACGAAGGATTTATTGATTGACAAATATCACTATTTTTCTTGGACCACCAGGTGCAGGAAAAGGAACTCAGGCTGAAAAATTATCTGAAACTTTTAAGCTTCCCCATATATCTACTGGGGTAATGTTAAGAGATCATGTTGAAAATGAAACGGAACTAGGTCTCATAGCTAAAGACATTTTAAACAAAGGTAATCTTGTATCTGATGATTTAGTCACGGCAATGTTGATTGAAAGGATAGGAAAACCTGATTGTGATAACGGAGCTATATTAGATGGATTTCCTAGGACAATCGCTCAGGCAGAAAGTCTTGAGATTGATGACTTGAAAATTAAAAACGTAATTTTATTTGAGGTTAATGAAGAAGAATTAGTTAAGCGTATGTTGGATCGTGGAAGAGAAGATGATACTGAAGAATCCATAAAAGTACGATTTGAAGTTTATAAAAAAGAGACTGCTCCATTGGTTGACTATTACAGCAACAAGGGAGTTCTAAATTCTGTAAATGCATTTGGTGAGATTGATGACATATTCAATGAAATTTCAAAGTTTATGAAATTATGATTACTTACAAATCAAATGAAGATTTTATGAATATGAAAAAAGCGGGAAAAATAGTTGCCACCATTCATGCAGAATTACAAAACATTTCTTTACCCGGAACAAAAATAGAAACATTAGACAAAAAGGCAGAAGAGATAATTAAAAAATCAAATGCAGTCTCAAATTTCCTAAATTATAGAGGTTTTCCTTCATACATTTGTGCATCACCCAATGATGTTATTGTTCATGGAATTCCAAAAAATTTTGTTATAGAAGAGGGTGATATATTATCAATTGATGTTGGTTGTACTGTAAATGGGTTTCATGCAGATGCAGCTCTCACTTATGGAATAGGACAAATTTCTAGTGAAGATCAGAAGTTAATCGATGTTACAAAAAAAGCCCTTTACGAGGCAATAAAACTTGTAAAGGATGGTCAAAAGCTAGGGACTATTGGTAATAAAATTGAAAAAATTGGTAAGAAAAATTCTTACGGAGTTGTCAGAGAATATGTTGGTCATGGGATTGGACTAGAAATGCATGAAGATCCACAAGTACCAAATTACGGTATCAAAAATAAAGGATTTAAGTTAAAAAAAGGTATGGCAATCTGCATTGAACCAATGTTCAATTTAGGTACCGCAGATACAAAAGTTGATGCAGATGGATGGACTGTAAGGACTGCTGATGGAAAAAAATCTGCTCACTGGGAACACGTAATAGGAATAATGGAAGATGAAGTATGTATTTTTTCAGAATTGTAATTTTTCAAAATTTGTTGGTAATAGTTCATAATCAGACTAATCTAGTTAATCGGTCTTAAAATCAGGTAATTTTGGTAGAAAAAGAAAAGAACATAATTAAAGTACAGGGGACTGTAACTGAAACTCTTCCAAACGCCTCATTTAAGGTCAAGCTTGAGAGTGGAGCAGAAATCTTAGCACATGTATCAGGAAAAATGAGAATGAAGTATATTCGAATTCTACCTGGTGATGTAGTAGAGATGGAAGTCTCACCATATGATCCTACAAGAGGTAGGATTACTTGGAGACATAAATGAAAGTAAAAGCGAGTATAAAAAAAAGAGGTCCTAACGATCAAATAGTTCGTCGTAAAGGCAAGCTATATGTTATCAATAAAAGGAACCCAAGACATAAGCAAAGGCAAGGTTAAGTTTGGCTAGAATTTCAGGTATTGATATACCAAGAGAAAAAAGAGTTATAGCTTCACTCAGATACATACACGGTATTGGCGCAAAACGAGCAGAAGACATTTGTAATGATCTCGAAATAAATCCTGACACAAGAGTGAACAATCTTACAAACGATGAGATTGCAAATATAAGAAAATATATAGAGTCAAATTTTAGAGTTGAAGGTGATTTGAGAAGAGATGTTTCACAAAACATAAGAAGAAAAACTGAAATTGGAACTTATCAAGGTATTAGACATAGAACGGGATTACCTGTAAGAGGTCAAAGAACTCACACTAATGCACGAACAAGAAAAGGTCCAAGATTTGCTATCGCAGGTAGTAAGAAAGTTATGAAATAGTGGCTGAACAAAAATCAAAGAAAAAAAATAAAAAAAATTTTCCTTCAGGCGTAGCCCATATAAAAGCAAGTTTTAACAACACCATAATTAATATTTCTGATACAAATGGTGAAACAGTTGTATGGACATCTGGTGGTTCTGTCGGATTTAAGGGTTCTAGAAAGTCAACTCCATATGCTGCCCAAGTTGCAGCAGAAGAGGCTGTTAGACGAGCAACAGAATTTGGTATACACAAATTGGATATAATCATTAGTGGTACAGGTGCAGGTAGAGAAACAGCAGTAAGAACTCTACAAAATATGGGCATGGACGTAGGAACTATTAAAGACATAACACCAACCCCACACAATGGATGTCGTCCTAAAAAGAGGAGAAGAAACTAATGGCTAGATATACAGGTCCAAGGGTAAGAGTTTCTAGAAGAATTGGATTTAATGTGTTTGAGAATAGAAAAGGCGACAAAGCACTTCAAGATAGACCATACCCACCAGGAGAAAATGGTAAAAAACGCATGCGTGAAACTGACTACGGAACTCAGTTAAAGGAAAAACAAAAAGTCAGATATATGTACGGTGTAATGGAAAAACAGTTCAGAAATTATTATAAAGAAGCTACTCGAATGCCAGGAATTACCGGTGAAAACTTGTTGGTACTTTTAGAATCTAGAATTGATAATGTTATCTATAGAGCTGGATTTGCATCTACTAGACCACAAGCCAGACAGCTAGTTTCTCATAGGCATTTTAAATTGAATGGGAACCTTGTAGATATTCCATCTATACAGGTCAAGCCAGGAGATAAAATTGAGCTAAAAGATCAAAGCAACGATCTAATAATTGTCCAACATACCATTGATACTGGACAAGATAGAGAACCTGCATCTTGGCTAAAAGTTGATGAAAAAAAGAAAAATATTGAAGTTTTAAACAAACCTACAAGAAATGACGCAAGTCAACAAATTGAAGAACAATTAATAGTAGAACTTTATTCGAAATAGAATATAGGAGAGGAGCAAAAAGTGTTAATTTTACAAAGACCTGAAATATCACAAGAGGATCTTGGAAAGTCAAGAGCAAATTTTGTTATTGAACCACTCGAACCAGGTTTTGGCTTAACCCTAGGTAATACAATGAGAAGGGCTTTATTATCAAGAGTCCCAGGTGTTGCTGTAACTGGAGTAAAAATTGATGGAGTGAACCATGAATTTACTTCTGTTCCTGGTGTTGTAGAAGATGTCCTTGATATCTTACTGAACCTAAAAAGATTAGTCTTAAAGGTAGACGATCAAGAAAGCCATACATTGACAGTAAAAGCTAAAGGCCAAGGAGAGGTGAAAGCTGCACAAATTCAATGTCCAGCTGGTGTTGAAGTTGTGAACACAGATCTAAAAATTTGTACACTTTCAAACGATTCAACATTAGATATGGAAGTTTCTATAGCTCATGGAGTTGGGTATCGCTTAGCTGATAAAAATAAAACAAGTGATTCAAGTTTTATTCCAATAGATTCTATATTTTCACCAGTTGTAAAAGTAAGCTACGCGGTATCACCAACCCAAGTTGGTCAAGTTACCAACTACGATAAATTGAGCTTAGATGTTGAAACTGACGGCTCAATTGAACCTAGTGAAGCAATTTCTTCCGTCGGTAAAACTTTAGGTGAATTGTGGAAACTTTTTGCAGATATTGATGAAGGAGTTGGACTTGAATTAGGTGAACTTACCATTTCAGAGGGTAGCTCACCAGACTTGTCATTGTCAGTAGATGCATTAGATTTGTCTGAGAGACCTAGAAATTGTTTGGGTAGGGAAAATATAACAACAGTTGGTCAAATTTTAGAATACACAGAAGATGACTTGTTAAACCTTACAAACTTTGGACAAAAAAGTTTGGATGAACTTGTAGCAAAATTAGATGAACTTGGTCTCAGCTTGCCTACAAGCTCTGACTTGAATTCGGACGATAACTCAGATGCCTAAACCTAGAAGAGGCAAGTTGCTTGGGGGGTCATCCTCTCATGAAGATCAAATCATTGGCAATTTGATTGCATCGTTAATTGAATTTGAGAAAATAGAGACGACTCTTACAAAAGCTAAAGTTACAAAGCCTTATGCTGATAAGGTAATTACAAAAGCTAAAAAGGGCTCACTTCATGATAGAAGACAAGTTCTAAAATTTATCCAAAATAAAGCAGTTGTAGCAAAGCTCTTCGATGAGATAGGTCCAAAATATCAAGATAGAGATGGTGGGTATACCAGAATAACTAGAACAAGTTATAGAAAAGGTGATGGGGCTGAACTCGCAGTACTTGAGTTAGTCTAACTTGAATACCTTCAAAGACGTTTGGAAACAATTCAAACTATTTATCAGATTTGATTCTGAAACAATTTTAAAAATAAGCCAAGACAGATATGAGACTGGTAACGCATTTCTAGTTGTCACAATTAGCCTTCTTGCTCTTTATGCTCCAATTTTCTTAAATTCAAATTTAAGTAATATTTTTGATTTAATATTTTTTGGAGTTCTTGACGGAACATTTTCTTGGGTATTCTCAAGTCTTGTAATGTGGTTTGCCCTTGGAAGAATATTTAAAGAAAACATAGATTTGAACGCAGTCGTAACAATTACAGGATACTCTCACGGCCTAATTGGTTTTGTCGCACTTTGGTATGTTATTCAAAGTTCATTAATGAATTTTGGAGAAAGAATTAATCAAGTATTTATTCTTTTGATAATATTTTGGATTTATATGACTGTTTCAAAATCGCTTGAATCAGGATTTTTTATTGAAAAAAGAAATACACGAGTTGCATCAGCGATATTTATTTTTATACTTTTTTGGACATCCGATCCATTAAAAATCATAATTTAAATTGCCTACCTATAAAATAGACATTTCCTACAATGGAACCAATTTTCATGGCTTTCAACAACAGCCAAAAAAAAGAACTATACAGGGTGAAATATTAGAAGTTCTTGACAGACTTATTGATAATTATGAACTTAATTATTCTGGAAGAACAGATTCTGGTGTTCATGCAAAGTCACAAATAATATCTGTTCGTTCGCAACATGAACTAAATAGTAAATTTGTACACTCGTTTAATTCCTTAATAACAAATGAGATAAGAATGAACAAATTGAGTAAAGTAAAAGACGAATTTAATCCGAGATTTGATGCAAAATCAAGGGTTTACAGATATTTTATTCTTAACAATTCAAAGGAATTACCTTTTTCAAAAGATTATGTCTACTACATTGAAAAAAACTTTGAACTTGAACACCTAAATAATATTTCAAAAATTTTCTTAGGTGAAAAAAACTTTCAAAATTTCTCTAAATTGAGAACTAATCAGACACCAATGAGAAAAATTTTATTAAGCAAGTGGTCAATGCAGAATTCAAAATTTATATACACAATCGAGGGAAACTCGTTCCTTCATAATATGGTTAGATCTATTGTTGGGTGCCAACTTGCAGTTATCGATGGAAAAATTTCAATCAATGACCTCAAAAAGTCATTATTGAATCCAAATGATACCAGGCACAGATTTATGGTTCCAAGTAGTGGGCTGCACTTATGGAAAATCAAATACTAGTTTCCATAAATATGAATACAATTTATACTTAAGTTTCGTTACGATTCTTTAAGGTTTTATGAGTACAAAAACGACATTTGATGGTGTTGAGTCATCTGAAAGAAATTGGCATTTAGTTGATGCAAGTGGACTACCTGTAGGTAGATTAGCTAGTGAGATAGCCCAAATATTAAGAGGAAAGCATAAACCACAATTTGCTCCTCACTTAGATGTAGGAGACTATGTTGTAGTAATCAATGCATCAAAAATTCAGGCTACTTCAAAAAAACCTGAACAAAAAATGTATTATGATCATTCAGGTTATCCTGGTGGTTTAAAAGAAGAATCATTTAATTCCTTAAAAAAAAGAAAACCGGAAAAAATTATAGAACGAGCAGTCTGGGGAATGCTTCCAAAAAATAGACTAGGAAGATCAATTTTAAAGAAATTATATGTTTATAGAGATGAAACTCATCCACATGGTGCTCAAAATCCATCTGAACTAAGTTTTGATATAAAGAAAGTAGTTGAATAATGAGTAAAACAATTTTAGGAACTGGAAGAAGAAAAACATCTGTAGCAAGAGTTATGTTGAGTGAAGGTGAGGGAAATTTTGAATTCAATGGTAAAACAATCGAAGACTATTTTCCAAGCCCCTCAATGAGGATGACAATCAACAAACCATTTAATGTAGTTGGGATGGAAAAAAAGTTTAATTTAAAAGTTAATGTGAATGGAAGTGGTTTATCTGCCCAAGCTGATGCTGTAGCTTTAGGTATTTCCAGAGCATTAATTCAATTTGATCCAGAACTCAGACCAAAATTAAAAAAAGCAGGTCTTCTAACTAGAGATGCTCGTAAAGTTGAAAGAAAAAAATACGGACTAAAGAAAGCCCGTAGAGCAGAGCAATTTACTAAAAGATAATAATTCATTGAAGAAGTATTTTGGTACTGATGGTATTAGGGGTATACCAAACGATACTTTAAGCAAAGATCTTATATCCAAAATATCGGCATCTGTTGAGCAACATATAAATCCTAAAAATATTGGTGTCATTTCAGATACACGTTCATCCTCAGATGAAATTCTTAATTGGATTTCCATAGGATTTTCAAACAATGTAAATATTTATAATCATGGAGTTTTACCTTCTGGTTCAATGCCAATAATTTTGAATAAATTTAATTACGATCTAGGAATTATAATTTCTGCTTCACATAATCCTGCTGAATATAACGGCATAAAGTTAATTCAAGAAAACGGATCAAAATTAGATGATGATGTTGAAATATCAATTGAAAAAAATATTGATAGCTTAGAGCTACCAAATCAACATGCCGAAATTATTAATTTAAGTGATGGACATCTTGAATATCTTAATTTTCTTGATGAGGTTACAGATATTGATTTTAGTCATTTTCAAATACTCATCGATGCAGCAAACGGATCAGCATCAACTGTCATAAAAGAGTTATTTGATAAAAAAAATGCAAATTACAGAATTATCAACAATCAACCGGATGGCTTAAATATAAACAAAGACTGTGGAGCAACAGTCCCTGAAAATCTACAAAAAAATATTGAAAAGGGTGAAATTGGTGCATCTTTTGATGGTGATGCCGATAGATTGATAATGGTCGATGAAAATGGAGATATCGTAAATGGAGATCTGATATTAACAATTCTTTCAAAATATTTATCAGAAGTAAATCAGCTTACCAATAACATTGTTGTTAGTACGGTAATGTCAAATTATGGCTTTAAACAAGCCATAGAAAAATTTAATTTTGATCTCATTGAAACTCCAGTTGGTGATAAATATGTTGCAGAGGCAATGAAAAAATATGATGCAGCTTTAGGGGGAGAACAGTCTGGTCACATCATTATTTCTGACCTATTACCAGTTGGTGACGGTCTAGTTACTTTAATCTATGTTTTGAAAGCTATGCAACACTTTGGTGTAGCTTTGAGTGATTTTAAGAGAGAGCATCTTTATGAATACCCACAAAAACTGACAAACCTAGAATTAAAAAATAAATTAAATGACGAAGAATTAGAATACATCAACCAGATAGCTTTGGATATGTCAATAAAAAAAGATTTAGATGGAAGATATTTAATACGTAATTCAGGGACAGAGCCATTATTGCGTGTACTTGTAGAGGCTAAAAGTAATGAAGCTATGGAAGATTTTTCAAATGAGCTTATTACAAAAATTAATAAATACCTAAATTAACCATACTTATCGATATACTCTTTATAACGAGCAATATAGCGCCTGGCCTTTAACGAGGTGACGAGGAAGTATGTTATCGAAAAATTCGGCGGATGCATACTCGGCTCTGCAGTCGATATAAATTGTTTAAAAACAGAGAGAAATTTCTGAACAGAGACAATTTAAAGCAGTCTTTATTTTAACCTGCTCGTTGGAATGGAGATATAATGTGTGGAATTGTAGGGTATTCAGGCCCTAAAGAACCTTTACCAATCTTAATCAATGGTCTCTCTCGTTTGGAATATCGAGGATATGATTCAGCAGGAATAGCAATTTCTGATGGAAGCAAAATAACGATTGAAAAAAAAGAGGGTAAACTCGATGTCTTAAAAGAACATTTAGAAGATAAGCAAATTTTAGGAAATATAGGGATTGGTCATACAAGATGGGCAACTCATGGAGTACCGAATGATGTGAATGCACACCCACATTCAGACAACAATGATGAATTTGCAATCATTCACAATGGCATTATTGAGAATTATGCAGAAATCAAGAAAGATCTTACAAACGATGGATTTAAATTTAATTCAGACACTGACACGGAAGTCGTAGCTGTAGAGTTAAGCAGAAAATGGAATGGAAATCTTTTAAAAACAGTGGTGAATGTAGCAAAAACACTTGAGGGAACATACGCCCTTGTTGTGACTACAACAAAAGAAGAGGGCACTATTGTTGCAGGAAGATTAATGAGTCCTCTAGTCCTTGGAGTTGGTGATAATGAGGTTTTTCTAGCATCTGATTCAGCAGCAATCTTAGAACATACAAAGAAAATGATATTTCTTGAAAATGGTGATTTTGTAGAAATTAAAAATGGTAAATATAAGTTGTTCGATTCTGAATTAAATGAAATCCAGAGAGAAATTCAAGAAATCGATTGGGAGGTATCTGAAGCAGAGAAGTCAGGGTATGACCATTTTATGTATAAAGAAATCCTTGAACAATCTGAGGTAATAGAAAGAACTTTATCTGGAAGGCTTGAAGCATCTTCAGATGAAATCCCAATTAAGTTAGACGAGGCTTCAAAATTTGAAAAAATTTGGATTGTTGCATGCGGAACAGCCTATCATGCTGGTTTGTTTGGGAAAGATCTATTTGAGAAAGTTCTTGGAGTTCCGGTAAGTGTTGAGCTTGCTTCAGAGTTCAGATATAGAGAACCAATCGTGGGAAAAAACGATTTAGGTATTGTAATTTCCCAGTCCGGAGAAACCATGGACACTATTGCTGCTACAGAATTATTAAAGGAAAATGGTTCACATGTTCTTGCTTTAGTAAATGTGGTTGGTAGTTCATTAGCAAGAATGGCTGATAGTGTATTTTATCTACATGTAGGGCCAGAGATAGGGGTAGCTTCTACCAAAGCTTATTTAGGCATGCTTGTTTCTCAGCTTGTCATAGCAAAACACTGGGACGCTGAAAATAAGTTGGATGTCTCATTTGATGAAATTGCAGAACTCCCAAAGCTAATAGACCACACCATGGCTTGTGAAGGGCAAATAAAAGAAATATCTGAAAAAATCTATAAAAAGAATGATATCTATTTTATTGGTCGAGGATTGGATTATGCTTTGGCAGCTGAAGGTGCCTTAAAATTAAAGGAAATTTCCTATCTGCATGCTGAGGCATTAGCAGCAGGAGAGCTTAAACACGGTACGCTAGCTTTAATAGAAAAAGGAACCCCTGTAATAGTTACTGCCAGTCAAAATCATCTACTTGATAAGACGACCAGTAATGTACAAGAGGTTATTGCCAGGGGAGCATATGTAATTGCTATTGGAGATAGTGAGTCAGAAAAGCTTGAAAATATATCAAATGATTATGTCACACTACCAGATAGTAATGAAATACTAACTACTGTGATCTCGATTATACCGCTACAATTTATTGCCTATCACGTAGCTAACAAGAATGGCCAATCGATTGATCAACCAAGAAACCTTGCAAAGTCAGTTACTGTAGAATAAATAATATGGATAGAGGTTACGTATATGTAAATAAGACAAATTATTTACACAATATAGAAGTATTAAAACAACTATCAGACAAAGAACTTTGCTTGGTTGTCAAAGCCAATGGTTATGGTCACGGCATTGAATGGACTGTTAAAACAGCTATGGAAGCTGGAATCAAATGGTTTGCAGTAGCAGCTATTAGTGAAGCAAAAAAAGTTCGAGCACAATCTGATGAACTAAGGGTATTGTTGCTTACCGAGCCATCACTTGGTGAGATAGACAATATAGAAAAATATAATATCGACTTAACAGTTTATAATGATTTTTTTATTGATGGTCTAGCAAAATCCGGTAAAGCATTCAATACCCATATAAAAATAGATACTGGTATGCACAGAGTTGGTTGTGAACCAGAAGATTTTAAAAACCTTTATGAAAAAATAACAAGCTCTAAAACCATAAATCTTGCTGGTATATGCACCCATTTTCCATTAGCTGACGAAGAGATAGAGCCTACAGAAGAATCCATCGAATTGTTCAAACAAACAATCAAGGATGTAGATACAGATAATTTACTACTACATGCTGATAATTCTGGATCGTCATTTTATAATTTTGATCCTACGTTTAACCTGTCAAGAGTTGGTCTCGCAGTATATGGGTGCAATATAACACCCGCAGAAGTTGTTCAAGATCTGAAACCTACGATGGCAATAAAAACAAGAATATCAAATATTCACCATAGAAAAAAGGGTGAAGCCGTTTCTTATGGAAAAGCACTAACTTTAGAAAGAGATACAACTGTTGGTGTATCACCTGTTGGATATGGCGATGGATATCCATGGAGTACATTTCCTGATGGAAAAGTCATAGTTAACAATACATATTGCAATTTGATAGGAAGAGTAACTATGGATCAAATTTTATATGACATCACAGATGTGGAGGCAAATATTAATGATGAAGTTGTTCTTTTGGGAAATTCTGAGAACAATGAACTTAAAATTACAGTTTTCGATATTGCAAAATGGAATAAGACTATTGAATGGGAGATCCTTACAAATATAAATGAACGACTTGAAAGGGTTGAAATTGAATGAGATCGAGATTAAAGAATCAGATTTAGATGAATTCGCAAAAGATTTCGTAACAAAATTATCAATTCCTTCAGTAATTGGATTCAACGGTAGTTTGGGAGCTGGTAAAACTTCAATAATTAAAAAGATAATTTATCACCTTGGTATCGAAGATAATGTAACTTCTCCAACATTTAATATTGTAAAAAATTATCTCAAAGAAGATTTAAGTATTTACCATGTTGATCTCTATAGACTTTCATCATTCCAAGAATTTATTGACCTAGATCTTCCTTTGTTTGAAGAAAATACTTTATTTTTTGTTGAATGGTCAAACCAACTTCCTAATACAAACCTAAGCAATTGGACAATTATTGATATTGATATAATTGATGATTCAACAAGAAAGATAAGGTTTTAAATTGTATAAATTAGCAATTTCTACATCAGGTGAATATGTTTCTGCTGCAATTTTTGAGGAAAAATTACTTGCTAGTTTTGTTTCAAAAACTAATAAAGGCTCAACTGGAATATTGCTAAATCAAATAAATGAATTATTTGATAAAACAAAGGCAAGTAGAAATGATCTTAATGCACTTTATCTCGATGTTGGACCGGGATATTACACTGGACTTAGAATCGGTCTATCAGTTTCCCAAGGACTTGGTGCAGTTTTAGGCATACCTATAATTCCAGTAAATGGTCTTGACGCTCTTGCGTTTGCAGCACATACAAGTCACAGAAAAATATGTTCGTTGATTGATATCAAACGAAATGAGTTTGCTTATTGCGAATATATGCCTGTTCCTGGTGGAGTAACACGAGAGTCAGATCCTCAAGTAATTTCAGTTGAAAACTTAGAAATTAAACTTTCTGATGATGCCGATAAAAAATTATTAGTAGGTAATTGGGATCTTATAGAAAATAAAAAAATTCTTACTGATAGTAATACTAAATTAGCTGAACCAAGATTTGTAACTGCTGAAAATATTTATAACGTTGGTGAAAAAATAAAAGACTATCCCAACTTCAATGAAATAAATCTTGAATATATGAGAGAACCTGATGTGACATTATCAAAAGATACTTTGAGTGGGAATGTAAAGTTTTATGATTAAAAGTTTAGAATTTTGTTCATCTGAGATAGCACTTCAGTTGTCTAACTTAGAGCATGGACGAATTAATAAGTTATTTTGAAGTTTCAAAATATGAAAAAATTATCTTGGAAGTTCGTGAATCTAATAAATCTGCTCAGAGTTTGTATAAAAAATACAACTTTAAACACTTTGGTAAAAGAAAAAAATATTATGTCACTGAAGATGCAGATATTTTTATAAAGGAAAAAGCATATGCAGAGTGAAAAAATCATTTTAGGTTTTGAAACAAGTTGTGATGAGACAGCGATAGCTTTAATGAAAGGTGATAACCTCTTAATTAACAAAATTTCATCACAAGTTGAAATTCATGAGAAATTTGGTGGAGTGGTACCTGAAGTAGCATCAAGAGCACATGCTGAAATGATAAGAAATCTTTTTCATTCCTCTTTAAATGAATGCGGTATAGATTTAAGTGAAATTGATATTGTGGCGAGTACTGATGGTCCTGGTCTGGCAGGTAGTCTTGTAGTAGGCTACAACTTTGCAAAATCTGTGGCATGGGCTCTTGAAAAGCCATTTTATGCAGTAGATCATATGGTCGGACATTTAAGCGCACCTCTTATTGAGCATCCAAACATGGAGCCTCCATTTTTATCATTGCTTGTCTCTGGAGGACATACACAAATTGTTTTAGTTGAAGAATGGGGTAAATATAATCTCTTGGGTTCAACCATTGATGATGCTGCAGGTGAAGCTTTTGACAAATTATCAAGATTTTGTGGATTTGGTTTTCCTGGGGGTCCAGCGATTCAAAAAATATCAGAGGGTGGTGATCCAAAAAAAGTAGATCTTCCTCGACCTAAAACTTCAAACAAATTTGACTATTCTTTTTCTGGATTGAAGACAGCAGCAGTTTATTTTCTACAGAAACTTTCAGAAGAGGATCAACTCTTAAAAAAAGATTTTGCTGCATCATATCAAGAGGCAATAGTTGATTCCTTAATGAACATTTTTGTCAAAGCGATTAAAGAAACCGGTGTTAACAATATATCAGGTGGAGGTGGAGTTATGGCAAATTCCAGGTTACGCGAAAAAATTGTATTATTTTCTGAAAATAATAATAAAAACCTTTATTTACCATCGCCAAAATTATCAACTGATAATGCAGCAATGATTTGTGTTGCTGCTAAAAATGAGCTTATTACAAATAAAATGAATATTAACGATATAAGGTTATCTTCAATAATTTCATAACAATTTAAGAAAATAAATACCTTTATAAACATAACTATATTAAATTCAAAAAAAGTAGAAAATTTTAGGAAGGAATTAAACATGAATCTTCAACCACTAGGAGATAGAGTTGTTGTAAAACCACTATCTGAAGAAGATATGAAAACTCCATCGGGAATTTATATACCTGATACGGCAAAGGAGAAACCTCAAGAAGGAGAGGTTGTTGCTGTAGGACCTGGAGAAACTAATGACAACGGTGAAAAAATTAAACCTGATGTTAAAAAAGGTGACAAAGTTGTTTATTCAAAATATGGTGGAACAGAAATTAAAGTTGACGGCGAAGAATATTTGATTTTATCAAGTAGAGATATACTCGCAGTAGTCGGAAAATAATAGGAGGAAAAAATGGCAAAGAAAACTCTAGTATTTAACGAAAAAGCAAGGAAAGGTCTTGAGGATGGTGTTAATAAATTAGCAGATGTTGTCAAAGTAACACTTGGACCTAAAGGAAGAAATGTAGTTTTAGAGAAAAAATGGGGAGCACCAACAATTACAAATGATGGTGTCACCATTGCAAAAGAAGTTGATCTAGAAGATCCCTACGAAAACATGGGTGCTCAACTAGCCAAAGAGGTAGCATCAAAAACAAATGATGTCGCTGGTGATGGTACAACCACTGCAACTGTTTTAGCTCAGTCGATGGTTAATGAGGGCATGAAAACTGTTTCTGCGGGTGTTAATCCAATGGAAGTAAAAAGAGGAATGCTTGAAGCTGCACAAGCTGTAACAGAGTTTATAGCTGGTTTCTCAAAATCTATTGGTGGTAAAGATGAAATTGCACAGGTTGCATCAATCTCTGCTGCAGACTCAGAAATTGGAGAAACAATTGCTGAAGCAATGGAGAAAGTTGGCAAAGATGGCGTTATTACTGTCGAAGAAGGCCAAACTTTTGGGATGGAACTTGAATTTACTGATGGTATGCAATTTGATAAGGGATTTATATCACCTTATTTTGTAACTGATCCTGATAGACAAGAAGCGATTTTAGAAGATCCATATATTCTTATTGTTAATTCAAAAATCACAGCTGTTAATGATTTATTACCTGTTCTTGAAAAAGTAATGAATTCAGGAAAACCATTGATCATTCTTGCAGAAGATGTTGAAGGGGAAGCATTAGCGACACTTGTTGTTAATAAAATACGAGGTACTTTTACATCCGTAGCTGTAAAAGCTCCAGGATTTGGTGAAAGAAGAAAAGCTATGCTCCAAGATATAGCAATCCTTACAGGAGGAGAAGTAATTTCTGAAGAGTTAGGGTTGAAAACTGAAAACACAACTGTTGATATGTTAGGCCAAGCTGAAAAAGTAATTGTCAAAAAAGACAATACCACAATTGTTAATGGTAAAGGCAAAAAAGCTGATGTTGAAGGAAGAGTAAAACAAATTCAATCTGAGATTGACGAGTCAGATTCTGACTGGGATAAAGAAAAACTTCAAGAAAGATTAGCAAAACTCTCAGGTGGAGTCGCCCAAGTAAAAGTTGGCGCAGCTACAGAAGTCGAATTGAAAGAAAAGAAAATGAGAATTGAAGATGCCCTAGCAGCAACAAGAGCAGCTGTTGAAGAGGGAATCGTTGCTGGTGGTGGTGTTACTCTAATCAGAGCACAAGATACTGTAGATAAAATTTCTGGAGGATCCGAGGGTGAAGTAATTGGTAGAAACATCGTCAAAAAAGCATTAGAAGCACCATTAAGACAAATTGCAGAAAATGCAGGTTTTGAAGGTGGAGTAATGGTTGAAAAAGTAAAAGCAGAAAAAGGAAATGTAGGATTAAATGCCTCTAATGGTGAGATGGTAGATCTTGTTAAAGATGGAGTTATTGATCCAGCAAAAGTTACGAGATCAACTGTTGAAAATGCTTCATCTATTGCTTCTCTTGTATTAACAACTGAAGCCTTGATAGCGGAAGAACCAGAGCCAGAAGCTCCAATGCCTCCTGGAGGAATGGGTGGCATGGAAGGTATGATGTAAAACATACATTTTTTAAAAAAAAGAGTGGACAATGTCCACTCTTTTTTTTTATCATTAGTTGTCATGAATGGAATAAGAGGAGCAATTGCTACAGTAGAAAACACAGAAAACGATATATTAAAATCTACAAAAGAATTATTTAATACGATTGTAGAAAATAACAACCTTGATATTTCAAAAATTGTTTCTGTAATTTTTACTGTTACTAATGATCTTGATGCCGCTTTCCCAGCAAAGGCTCTCAGAGAACTTGGTCACTCTCAATTATCTGCAATTGATACAAAGGCTCCAAACGTAGTTAATGACCTTGAAGGTTGTATAAGAGTTTTAGTAACCTACAAGGATGAAATTGAAGTAACTCATACCTATTTAGGTGAAGCTAAGAATTTAAGACCAGATAGATAAAAACTATTTGCAAATCTGTAATACATGGTATTATTACCACAATGAAAATTAACACATACTTTTACTTTAGAGCGCACATATAAGCTGCCCTAAAGTAACGTTGTGTCAAATCGGGCAAAAGCCCGATTTTTTTTTAGGAGGAACAAATTGATCGTAGTAATGAAGCAAGCTGCTTCTGAGGAAGACATTGAAAAGGTAAAGGCAAAGGCAATTGAACAAGGTCATGAGCCAAAAGTTCTTTATGGAGTTGAAAGGACTGTAGTTGCTGTCCATGGGAAAGTAATTGAAGATAATCGTGGAGTTATGCGATTGTTAGATAACGTTCATCAGGTTATTCCAATCGGAAGATCTTACAAGCTTGCAAGTAAAACCTATAAAGAATCAAACACAGAAGTAAAAATCAAAGATCTAGTTGTAGGAGGTAAAGAACTTGCATTTATAGCAGGGCCAGATAGCGCAGAATATCAAGAACAAACCTTAGAAACAGCTGAAGCTGTTGTTCAAGCTGGAGGAAATGGATTAAGAGGTGGTGCGTTCAAACCAAGAACCTCTCCATACAGTTTTCAAGGCCTTGGTGAAGAAGGTCTAGTAATGCTTAAAGAAGCTGCAGATTTACATAATTTACCATTATTCAGTGAAATTATGGATGTTCAGCATCTTGAGATGATGGAAAAATATGTTGATGTACTTCAAATCGGAGCAAGAAATATGCAAAACTTTAAACTGTTGGAAGCTGTTGGAGAATCAAAACTTCCAGTTTTATTAAAAAGAGGAATGAGCGCAACCCTTGAAGAGCTACTTTTAGCTTCCGAATATATCCTTACGAGAGGTAATGAAAATGTTATTTTATGTGAGAGGGGTATCAGAACCTTTGAGACAGCCACAAGAAATACTTTTGATATAAATGCTATTCCTTATTTGAAAATGAATACACATTTACCAGTTATTGCTGATCCAAGCCATGGGACTGGGGCAAATAATTTAGTTGCTCCAATTGCTTTGGCAGCTATTGCTGCAGGAGCAGACGGTCTTCTTATCGAGATACATCCAAGGCCAGATGAAGCATTATGTGATGGGCCACAAGCTTTAACTCCACCAGAACTTATTGACTTAGGGAAAAAAGTAAGTTCAATGGCAGAAGTAGTTGGTAGGTCATTAAAAACATGATTAGCAAAGTAAAAATAATTGGCCTTGGATTGATGGGTGCGAATCTTGGAATCAATTTAAAAAGTAAAGGTATAGATGTTTTTGGTCAGGACGTTGATAAGGAAGCAGAAAATAGGGCTGAAAAATATGGTATTGATACAAAATCTAAAGATGAAAGTTATGATGTCACGGTTCTGTCTATGCCAATAAATAATATTGTGTCATTTTTATCAGAGGGTAATGAAATTGATGACTCAAAATTATTAATTGATATTGGTGGTACTAAAGAATCAATTTGTAATCTTATGGATAGCTCCAAAATACCTTCCGTAGGTGGCCATCCTTTGTGTGGTTTAGCTGATAACAGAAGTTGGGAACCTACACCTGAAATGTACGATGATGCAACATTTTTACTCTGTGAAACAGAATCCATGAACGACAATTCAAAAAAAATTGCAAGAGATTTAGTAAACATATTGAACTGCAAAGAAGTGTGGATAGATCGAAAAAAACATGATGAAATATTATCTATTACAAGTCATTTGCCACACTTAATAAGTTCTGCATTGGTTGGGATAGCTAAAAAAGATTATGAAATAGATGAAATTATGGGTTTAGCAGCTGGTGGATTCGATGGAGCAACTAGGCTAACAAGGACAAATCCAGAAATGATAATAGACATGTACAACACAAACTCTGAAAATATAAATAAATTTCTTATTTCACTAATTGATGAAATATCCTCATTAATGTCACTTCAGGAGAAAAATCAATTAATAGAATACCTTACCTCGTCAGTTGAGTGGAGAAGAGCTTTATCAGAAAAGTTTGGAGAGAGACCATTAAGTTGAAATTAATTAATCGAGGGTTATCTGGAACAGTTCAAGTGATAGGAGATAAATCTATATCCCATAGAGCAATTTTGTTTTCTGCTTTAGCAGAGGGCACATCCGTAATTAAGAATTTATTAATAAGTGAAGATACAAAAGCCTCTTTAAAAATCGTTGAACAATTGGGGGCTGATGTAAAAATCGAGGATAAAGTTTCGATAACTGGTCAGGGAATAAATGGATTAAAAAAACCAAAAAATGACCTTAATGCCAAGAATTCTGGAACAACTGCTAGATTGCTTATTGGACTATTATCTAAACAAAAATTTTCTTCGACACTAATTGGCAGTACTCAATTAAATAATAGACCAATGAATAGAATTACTAATTTACTGGTTGATCATGGAGCTGATATAAAAATAAAAAATAATTTTTTACCAATAAATTTTAATCCAAAAGAATACTCATTCAGTTTTCAAAATACCAAAGTACCAAGTGCCCAAGTCAAAAGTGCATTAATTCTTGCTTCTCTATATCATAATGAACCAACCCTTATTGAAGAAACCGTTCCTACTAGAGACCATACTGAGAGAATGCTTGTAGCTATGGGTGTGGATATATTGAGGCTTGGAAATACATTAACTGTCCCACCAACAACTAAGTTAGAACCATTGACCATTACTATTCCTGGTGATATATCATCAGGTGCTTTTTTAATTGCTCTCGGTTTATTAAGAGGTAAAGAAATAATTCTTTCCAACATGCTAATTAATGAAAGAAGACTGGGATTTATAAAAGTCTTAAAAAGAATGGAAGCAAAAATTGAGATCCTAAATATTAGAGAAGAAAACAATGAAGTAATAGGTGATATAAAAATAAATAAGTCAATACTTAATGGAACAACAGTTAGTAAAGACGAAATTCCGGATTTAATAGACGAAATTCCAATTTTTACTTTACTTGCCTCACAAGCCAAAGGATTGACAAAAGTAGTTGGCGCGGAAGAGCTAAAAGTTAAAGAATCAAATAGATTAGATGCGATGAAAAATTTTATTCTTAATTTAGGTGGTGAAATTAAGTTGCTTGATGATGGGTTTGAGATTCAAGGTATCCAAAAATTAAAAAAAGGAAAAATTGAAACACTTGATGATCATAGAATCGCTATGACGGCGATAGTTGCAAATATAGGACTAAATAAAAAAATAATTCCAGATAATTTTGAGTGTATAAATGATTCTTATCCTTCTTTTTTTGAAGATATAAAGCTATTAGGAGGTGAAATAAATGAGTAATTATGGAATTATTGGATGGCCACTTGAAAAAACTTATTCTCCAATTATTCAGAACTATTTGTTTAATATGAACAATCTGGATGGTAAATATCAGCCATTTAAAATTGAGAATTTAACAACAGAATCGGTTGATACATTAATTGCTGATCTTAATGGATTCAATATAACTATTCCACACAAAGAAAAAATACTAAATTTAGATATAGATTTTACTATTGATGAACATGTCCAAAAAATAGGATCTACGAATACTGTAAAAAGAACAGACGATAAAATTGAACTTTTCAATACTGACTTTGAAGGCTTTACACTATTTTTGAAAAAAATTGGATATGATTTGAACAAAAAAAATATATTAATCTTGGGAAGTGGTGGAAGTTCCAAAGCAATTAAATATGCTTTATCAACTCATAAAACAAAAACTCATGTTGTAAGTAGAAATCAAACGGATGAGACAATTTCATATGTAAATGCAAAAGAACTTGCTCCTGAAATTGATTTAGTGATTAATACTACACCAGTTGGGATGTCTCATTTATCTTCGGAATCACTTGATTTAGATACAAATCAATTTACAAATCTAGAATTATTTTTAAATATTGGATATGGTTATAAAAATTCTTTTTTTGAAAAATTTATTTCAGAATTTGAGTCCTACGATGGTATAGGGATGCTTATTTGCCAAGCAGTATTGTCTTTTAACATTTGGACAAATCTTAACTTACAAGTTTTAGATATATATGATGAGTTATACAAATTACTAGAAAGTCAAAATGATTAGATTCTTAACTGCCGGTGAAAGCCATGGGCCTGAGTTAACAGGTATCATTGAAGGCCTACCTGCCGGATTTAACGTAACAAAAGACTATATTGATAGTTTTCTTAAAAGAAGACAAAAAAGCCAAGGTTCAGGTGGAAGAATGAATATTGAGAGTGATGAAGTTGAGATAACCTCGGGAATAATAAACAATTTAACTACTGGCGGGCCAATCACATTAAAAATAAAAAATAATGATTGGAAAAATTGGAAAGATAAAGATATTGAACCTTATGTAGTACCAAGGCCCGGACATGCTGACTTGATAGGAACTGCGAAATATAATAGTTCGGACATCAGATTAGTACTCGAAAGATCAAGCGCAAGGGAAACAGCTATGAGATGTGCTCTAGGAGCAATAGCGGCTCAAATTTTAGAAAGTTTTGAAATCAATATTTGTGGATATGTTTCTGGAATTGGAAAAGTTGATTATGTGCAAGAAAAAATAATTGATTTACAAGATCTACAATCAAAAGTCACCGACTCACCAGTATCTTGTCCCGATGAAAAAGCTGGGAAAGATATGGAGAATGAGATACTTGAAGCAAGAAAAAGGAAAGATACACTTGGTGGATCAATCACAACAATAGCATCAGGAGTACCTCCTACATTAGGAAGTTTTGTACATTGGGATAGAAAGTTAGATGCGAATCTTGCCAGAATATTTATGTCAATACAAAGTGTAAAAGCTGTTGAAATAGGTAATGGAATAGAAGCTTCAAAAAACTTTGGAACAGATGTTCAAGATCAATATGTTTTACAAGATGGATCTATCAAAAAAGAATCCAATAATCTTGGAGGTTTTGAAGGTGGAATGACTAACGGAGAAGAAATTATAGTTAAAGCATATTTAAAACCAATTAGTACGACATTAACTCCGATAAAGAGCGTAAATTTATCGTCAAAGGAGGAAACAAAGACAGTTTACGAACGTTCTGATACATGTGCGGTACCAAGGGCTGTCCCAATTTTCGAAAGCGCAATGGCATTTGAAATTTTACGAAATTTATTACTTAAAACTGGAGGGGACAGCAAAAAAGAAATTGTAAAAAACTTTAATAGTATTTCAAAATTGAATGTTGATGATTTTGACATGGACAATCAGACTTGGAAAATGAACTATGAAACAGAATAATATCTATTTAGTTGGATTCATGGGTTCTGGTAAAACATCGATTCTCAAAAAAATAAAACAGATAGTAAATGCAAATACAATTGACCTAGATGAAAATATTGAAAAAAAATATGGAAGTATAAATAAAATCTTTCAAACAAAAGGTGAAAAATATTTTCGTAATATTGAACTTGAAACTTTTCAAGCATTGCCAGATAACGATACCGTAATTGCTCTTGGAGGAGGCTCTCTTGAAGTCTCACATATTCTGGATGAGGTCAAAAATTCAGAACTTAGTTTTTATCTAAAAGATACATTTGAAAATTTATGGAAAAGAATTTCAAATTCAGAGCGCCCACTTGTAAAAAAAGGTAAAGAAGAGATATCAGAACTTTATAAATTGCGCGAAAATTTATATAATCAGTCAAAACATATTATCGATATCAAAAATAAAAAAGAGAAAATAATAGCGGAAACAATTATTCAAAATACGTGGTTAAAAAATGAAGTTATCTGAAATAGATTACTCAAATAACTTTAATGATCTAGATATAGATCTAAAAAATTATATAAATACTGATAATCATGTGGTATTTCTTGACTCTAATCTTTCATCAATTCTCAACCTAGATGAGAATTTAAATATTTTTGAAATTGATATAAATGAATCAACCAAGGGCTTAGAGACTATACAAAAGCTCTGGTCAATTATGTTTGATCAATCTTTAGATAGAAATTCTAAAGTTATTGGGATTGGTGGAGGTGTACTCAGTGATTTAGTGGGTTTTGCAACTAGTACATTCAAACGTGGGGCAAAACTATGTTTAATACCGTCGACGTTGCTGGGGATGGTAGATGCCGCTCATGGAGGTAAGAATGGTTTTAACAACGACTATGGTAAAAATCAGATTGGAACCTTCTTTATTCCAGAAAAAATATTGATTTGCTCAGAATTTTTAGATTCCCTTTCTGAAAATGAACTTAATAATGGAATAATTGAATCATAATAAAAAAAAGTGTAAAAGTGAAAAATAGTATATTACACAATGATATTGAAGAAAGTAATGAAAGAATGTTTCTAAATTTAGGACATACAATAGGACACCTAATTGAAAAAGATTCGGATTACAGTGTTTCCCATGGGCAGGCTGTAGCTATTGGAATTCTTAAAGGCCTTGAAATAGCTGAGACAAAGTACCATCTTGATAATAATGTGAAACTTCAATTTGAAGATTTCTTGAATAAAAAATCACTAAAAACAGATTATAAATTTTCAAATGACAACAATTATCTAAAAGAGATAATTTCAAATGATAAGAAAGTATCAAATGACATAATTAAATTCGTATTAATACAAGATATTGAGAAACCTATTTTGATTGATTTACACATAAACGATCTTTTGGAGGTTTTAATTAATGGGTAAAATTGTAATCATCAATGGTCCAAATTTAAATTTTCTTGGGCAAAGAGAAATTGATAAATATGGAACAACTACCTATAAGGAATTAATCTCTGAACTTGAAGACTACACCAACAATCAGGATGAATTAATTTTTTATCAATCTAATCATGAGGGAGAAATTTGTGAATTTATCCAAAACATTTTCAATAATGAAACGATTGACGGTTTGATAATTAATCCTGGTGGATATACTCACACAAGTGTGGCAATAAGAGATTCATTACTACTTCTAAATTTACCTATCGTGGAAGTACATATGACAGATATTAGAAAAAGGGAAAACTTTAGAAAAACAAATTTAATTCACGATGTATGTGAAGAGTCATTTGTAGGTTTAGGTATTGATGGTTACAAAAAAGGAATTGATTATATAAATGAAAAATGAAAAAATATTCTACCAGGGATCAAAAGGCTCATACTCTGAATCTGTATTATTAGAATTATTTCCAGATTACGAATTAGTCTCTTGCAAAACCTTTCAGGAAGTCTCTAAAAATACGACTCAAGAAGGATTTGGGCTTTTGCCAGTTGAAAATTCTCTTGTTGGAACAGTAATAGAAGCTTATGAAAGTTTAATTGAACACAATTTAGAAATATATCTAGAGATTAAAAAGAAGATAAACCATGCTCTCATTGGTATTAAAGGAACAAAAAAAGAAGATATAAAAAAAGTTATATCTCATCCACAAGCACTCCAACAATGCAGTAAATATTTAAATGATTTAGATGTTGAACTACAACCAGTGTTTGACACTGCAGGAAGTGTAATTAGTTTATTAGAGACTAAATCAATTGATATTGGGGCTATAGCAGGTGATCATTTTGATAATGATGAAAGATTTACAGTAATTGAGAAAAATATATCTAATCATGAAGAAAATTACACAAGATTTTTTTTGACAGGAAAAAAACCACTCGAAATTTCTGAAGAAAAAAATATTCGCTCTGCAATTCTTGTAGCAGCGGATGAGCCTGGCTCCTTACTTAAGGCTTTAACTGTGTTCGATGTTCTAAAATTAAATCTTATAAAATTAGAATCAAGACCAATTCTGGGGTCTCCCTGGGAATACAAGTTTTACGTAGATTATCAGAATACTGACAAAAAAATTGACCAACTTTTAATGGATAACCTTAGCCAAGTAGCCAAAGAATTTAAAATTTTGGGTGAATACGGATCAATTAATCTTTAAACTTCCAGCTAGAAGAATTCCTATCATCCTCAATTTCTATATTTGATTCTGTGAGAAAATCTCTGACGATATCTGATTCTTCATATTTTTGAGATGATCTAAGTTCTATCCGATAAGAAATTAATTTATTGATTAAATTATTTATATTTTCTGAATTTTTATTATTCTTTTCAATTTCCAGTCTTAATTCAGCTATTTCTTTTCTTAAAACATCTTCAATTTGTTCATCTTGAGAATTTTGGTCATTGTCAGCACTTTCTTTAATTGATTTTGTTTCAGTATTTTCCAATAACTTTCTGAGATCATCTAAACTATATTTTTCTCCATTCTTAAAGTTTTGAGTTTCATTTTGATTAATGACAGTGACTTGTCCTAACCCTTCAACTTCAAAAAGGTTTTCTTTTGCATCAATTATAAGAGCTGTATGCTCATCAATACCTAATATATTCGTTGGTTGAATCTCTTGTAGAATTTCCATTCTTTTAGCACCAAGATAACTTATGCTTGTGTCATGGTTTCCACCTTCTTTATTATTAAAGTGCGGAACAACTACACAATCAATATCAAAAACTTCAAGAAGATTTATACCTTTCTCCCAGTAGGGGTCAATCCCAACCTTGTATATTTCATAGACTGGGATTGTTCTAATACCTAAAGTTGATGCTGCTGCACTGGCAAATATTAAGCTACTTCCAGAGCAAAGTCTCTCCTTAAAAATTTCTGGTACATCTGTATCTATCCAATTTTTTGTTGCGTAGCTTGGACTACCTGGTCCTGAAAATATAAAATTTGAACTTTGAATTTTTTTTATAAACTCAAAGTATTCAACTGATTTAAAATATTTTTTATTTCTAAAGCTAGCCAAGTTTATTTCTAAATTTAGACTTACATCATAAAATTCAATCAATTTATCAACTAACTGATCAGCATTTTCTTGAAATCCAAAAGGTGTATCTATTAAAGAAGCAATTACTTCACCATCAATTTTATTTATCAAATTTCTATGCACAGAAACTAAATTAGGACTTGTTTCTCCAGAACCAAGTATTGCAATTGAACCATTTACTTCTTGCATAGAAACTATTATAGGTATTTATTCATTCTTGAAAAATTGTATAATTGATATGTGATAAATATATTATTAAAAATTTTGGAAAAGTTTACGCTTGATTATATTCCAAGTCTTCCTATTGGATTAAGAACACAACTTTATAAAAATATTCTTCCAATCAGAAAGTTAAAAGATAAAGTCCTACTAAATAAACCAAAAAGTCAACAGACTTTTCAGGATAGGATTGATTTCGCCAGGACTGCCAGAATAGGTTATGACTATACAGGTTCAAGATTAAATAAATTTAATGACAATGTTCATCTTGAAAAAATTGCTACCAGTGAGATGGATATTTATAAATTTACTCCTAACAATGCTCAGGAGGATACTTTCGGGATTTATTTTCATGGAGGTGGATATTACAACGGAAGCATTACTGCATACAAAAATATTGTTTCTCAATTTACTTATGAGCTTCAGATTCCAATGTATTACTTTGAATACTCATTAACTCCAGAATTTTTATTTCCTGCAGCACACGAAGATGCAAAAAAAGCTGTTGAAATCATAAGTAAACTCGAAACCAGTAAACAAACAATTTGGATGGGAGACTCAGCAGGAGGTGGACTAGCTACCGGTATATTGGTTGATAAAACTTTTGATATAAGCCCTGATAAATTAATTCTAATGTCACCCTGGTTAGATTTATCAGATGAGAATAAAGATAGAAAATATCTTAAAAACAAAGATATCTTATTGGCAATAGATGGTGTTAAAAATATTGGCGAATATTATGCTGGAGAATATGGAGTTACAAATCCGATTTTGTCTCCAGTTTTTGCAGAGATTGAAACATTTCCAAATACTCTTATCCAAGTTTGTTCAGATGAACTTCTATACAATGACGCAATTGAGTTTTGTAAAAAGTTAGAAAAAAATAATATTCCTTATGAGTTGCAAACATGGGAAAATTTATGGCATGGATGGCAATTTTTTCCAATTCAAGAATCCCAAGAGGCTAGAGAGAAGATTGTTTCATTTGTAAAGGATAATTCTTATTCTTCACCTAAATGATGAAATGCAAATCCATATGGAAGCTCTAGTCTATTATTTTTCATAAAAGTTTCATCCTTTAAAATATTTAATGTATTGTCATCACGGGTTATTTCTCCATCATTTAAAACAATACTTCTTTCACATATTTCTAATGCCATAGGTAAGTCATGAGTCACAAGAATTTTTGAAACTTCTAGATTATTGAGTATTTCAATTAACTCCCTACGAGATGATGGATCAAGATTTGATCCTGGCTCATCAAGAACTAATAATTTTGGTTTTGATGCTAAAACGCTTGCAATAGCAACTTTACGTTTTTGTCCATAACTTAAGTGGTGTGGTGGTCTATCTAAGAAATCACTCATATTAACTTGTTTTAGTGCATCAATTGCAAGTTCTTCAGATTCTGTATCATTGTATCCAAAATTTTTTGGTCCAAACATAACATCTTCTATCACTGTTGGCATAAATAATTGATCATCAGGATCTTGAAAAACCACACCTACAGTCTTTCTAATATCTGCGATATTTTCATCAGTGTATTCAAAATTACTTACTTTTATTTCTTTATCTAAATTTCCTAAAATCCCATTTAAGTGAAGAATTAATGTAGTTTTTCCTGCACCATTGGGCCCTAAGATTGCCAATGACTCTTTTTTGTCCAGATCAAAGCTTATATTTTTTAACGCTTCATGGCCATCTGGATATGAATAACTTAAATTATTAACTTCTAAATATTTAGTCATAGTATCTTATCCAAAAATAAAGTTATGATTGATAAAACTACACAAAAGTTAAATTTATTAGAAACTTCGTAATTTCGTGATTTGAAATCTATATTTCCATTGAACCCTCTTGATATCATGGATAAATAAACTCTTTCACCTCTTTCATATCCTCGAATTAATAGAGCTCCAGATGCAAATGCAATAGGTATTAGGGTTTTTAAACCTTTTTCAACATAACCTCTTGATGCCATTGATATTTTAACTCGTTTGAATTCATCAATGAATACATCAATATATCGTATCGTAAAGGACATAATCGCAATAATGATATTTGGAATTTTTAATTTTTGGAGACCATAAATTATTTCCATGCTTGAAGTTACTCCTGTAAGAATTATTCCAACGGTCAGACCTAAAGTTGCTTTGAATAAAATTGTAAACATATCATTTACACCTGTTTGATAAACATTAAATGAAAAAATTTCAAATATTTTGTCATTATTCTCACTGCTAAGGAATGGAAGGAATAATGCAAATAAAATAAAAGGTATATCTAAAGTTAATCTTTTTAAATAAGTTTTAGTTGGAATTTTTGTCAGTGATAAAATATAAAAAATTAAAAATATATGCAAGAATATTTGAAATAGATCTCTTACATCAGAGAATGCAATAGACAAAACAATTAAAAAGCAACCTAATACTTTTTGCTGGGGTTTAATATTCTTTAATTCAGAATTTTCATGAATTGATAAATGATGTTGGTGGCTTGTAGGATACATGACAATATTTTAATGCAATCAATTTGCAATAAAAATAGTTATTTACATTTATTACAAACTCCCGCGTACACGAAATGATTGTCAATTAAATTAAAATTTGATTCTTTTGCAATAATTTTTTCGACAGAGTTGATGACGTTTTTTGAAATGTCTTTAATCTTTTTACAACTGTTACAAACTATGTGAGCAGTTCTTTCTTGGTTTTTAAGATAATAAATTCCTGAGCCATGTTGCTGGTGTGAATGCTCTACAAGATTTAATGACTCAAGAATTTCTAATGTTCTATATACGGTCGCTAAATCAATGTCTTGAACTCTGTTTAAGGCAAGTTTGTATAGTTCATCTGCTGTAAAATGTTCATGACCTGCTTCCTCAAGAATTTTACAAATTGTACTTCTTGACTCAGTAATACGATTACCATTATCTCTGAGTTTATTAATCAGATCCATAATTAAAGTATAATTTGTGAAAAAAATGTAGATATATGAAAAAAATTCTTTTAAAGTTTATCAACAGATACAGCCTTATTTACTTACCTTTGGGCTGGATATTTGGCTTAGTGATATTTTTTATCGCATTTGAGCCTTCAATCGTTCTATATATATTAAGTTTTTTTGTGATCGGTTCTTTTTTTGGATTGTATTTATTTAATTCAAAACGAGGTTTAGTTGTTGATAACCATAATTTTTCAAACTTTGAATATACAATAATTGAATTTTACTCTGACTACTGACTGGGTTGTACTGCTTCAAAATTCATAGTTAATGAATTCAAAAAAAAGCATGAAGATATACCAATTGTGTCAGTAAATGCTTCAAAAAAAAATTATCTTGAGACCATTGAAAAATATAATCTCAAATACACTCCAACATATGTCCTTGTAGATAATCAAGGAGAGAAAATTTATAAAAGGGTCGGTACTTTTAATGTTGAGAAGTTTGACTCTTTAGTTAGTTAAGAAACTTTGTCACCTAAATCCGCTTCTGGACTTGGTTGAAGCAGTAAAACATCCCCATTATCGTTTATCGATCCAAGAATTAAACATTGACTAATTATCGGACCAATTTGTTTGTCACCAAGATTGATTACTCCAATACATCTAACTCCAATCAGTTCATCTAGCTGATAATTTGTAATTTGAGCACTTGTTTTTTTTACACCTATATCATTTCCAAAATCTATTTTTAAAATGTATGCAGGTTTATTTGCCTCTTCAAAAACTTCAGCTGATAAAATACGACCAACTCTTATGTCTAGGTTTGCAAAATTTTCAACATTACTATCCATATAAAAAGTATCTTATAACATAATTAACCTATGTCAAAAATTTTGCTTTTATCGGCTGGAACAAGACCAGAATCAAAAAATAATAAAGCAGCAAGTATCGTTAATAGCTACCTAAGTGAATTAGAGATACCTTGTAATCTATATGATGATTTTTATGAAAATGTTCCTTTTCTCCGAGATTACAATGATGAACAACCTGAATATGTCATAAAAGTAAGAGATGATTTAATTGAAACTTCTAAAATAATAATATTTAGTCCTGTTTTCAATGGAGGTTATGTCTCCCATTTGAAAAATTTACTCGATTGGCTTTCAATAAGTTTCGATAACTATTCTTACAATGAATTGTTTAAAGATAAGGACGTTGCAATTATTAGTTCAGTTGACGGTAAGGGCAACAATGCAAAGAATGCATTTGATTTACTAGGCGCTCAACTTAGCAATTATGGATTAAACGTATACGAAAATTTTTATTTATTTAATGAAGAAGATAAAGTTGATGATTTACTAACTGATGATTCCAAAAGTGAAGACTTCTTCAGTTATATAGAATCATTTCTTCGTAGTTAAAACCTCATTTATTTTTTCAAAAAATAGATTTGTTAATTCATCAACTTCATACTTATGTATATCGTCAATAGGTTTCAAAACATCCAAATGTATATCACCAGATAAAAACCAAATCTTACCTTTTATCATTAATTTATGGGCATTGTGTGTAACAACTGGCAGAACAGATAAATTAAATTTTTTAGCAATATGTGCAGCTCCTTTTTTAAATTCCAAAAGATTTTTTTGATTACTTCTTTTACCTTCTGGAAATATCATTATTGAATTACCATCATCTATAACACTTTGTATCGAATTATTAATTTTATCAAGATCTAATGATGAACTACCTCTATCAATTCTTGGAAGACCCAGAATCTTTAATACTCTACTAAAGAAAGGAATACGAAAAAGTTCAGTTTTAGTAAGGAATCTTACAGATATTGGTAACCCATAAATGTGGGTAAATATATCAAGAGTTGATGGGTGATTAGAAACTACAACGTAACTTTTATCGGTATCAATATTTTCTAAACCAGAAACGGTTAAATTAATCCCAACCATTCTTAATCCCAGCCATCCAAAAAATTTGTAAAATTTTGTAGCTAATAACTTTCCATTTGGAATAAAGACCGTAAGTATTATAAGAATTATTAAAAAGCTAAATATAATTAGGAATAATGGAAACATAAAAAGTGTTTTTAATTTTGTTCCAAAACTTACGGGATTCATAAGCTCAGTTTATAATATTGAAATTTAGAAATGAATTTATATTACTTTTTTCTCAAATCAAAAAATGGAATAAAATATTGAACGACTCTTCCAACTGAAAATACAATAATTATTGATGCAATTCCTATTTTTCCACCCAGTAAAAAGCCACATGAAAAAGCAACAGCTTCAATTATTGTTCTTGCAGTACCTATTTTTAGACCTTTTTGTTCTAACCCAACCATTACACCATCTCTTGGCCCAGCGCCAAGGTCCCCACCGACATATATAGCTGTTCCTAATCCAATGAGCGTAATACCAAAAAAAAGTGTTAAATATTGGATAAATACTTGATTTGGGAAACTTATTATATTTATTACAAAATCTGCAGTTAAGCCTATCCAAAAAGCATCGAAGACTGTGGCAATTCCTGGTTTCTGTTTTAATGGAATCCACAAAAAAAGTGTTATCAGAGAAGTTAGGATTCCAGCTTGGCCATAAGTTACACCGATAGTTTTCGAGATACCATCATGGAAAACACCCCAAGGACCAAGGCCTAAATTAGCTGTATAGTTAAAAGCAACACCTACACCAATTAGAGTAATTCCTAGGATTGCTTGTAAATATTTTCTTGCAACCAACGACATAATTTAATCTAACATTTTGTAGAAGTTAAAATGAAAGTATATGATTCGAAAAACAAAACATTTAATCTTAGCGATTTTTGTTACATTCTGTTCACAACAAGCAGAGCCAGTAAATCAAGAAAATCAAACGTCTGAAGAAGTAACTACTACACAAGTAGAAAATGAAGAGAGCAATGATACCTCCAGTACAGTAGAAGTTGAGCAAATTGAAAAATTTAGTGATAATTTATACACAATAAACCAAGAAAAAAGTACAGCTAGTTATCTTGCACCAAAAGATTTTTTAAACTCAAATTTAGAGATCGTCAGGGGCACTACCAATGAAATTGTTGGCGGGTTCGAATTGACTTTAGATGATTGTGATCAAGCTGATTCATGTCTATTTATCTCAAATTTACTCATTTCAGTTGATTTATCGACTTTAAAAAGTGGTAACTCTATAAGAGATGGTGCAATTAAAAACCAATGGTTAGAGTCAAAATTATTTCCTAGTGCAATATATAAAATTGATGAACTAGTTTTACCTAACAATAATTTCGATTCAAAAATAGATGAAACAGTTGTTGGTGTTTTAACAATAAGAAATATTGAAGTTAATATACCGTTTTCGATTACAGCATATATGCAAGACGATAATATTTTTATTTCAGGAATAACTGAAGTTGATACGACCTGGTTTGGTTTCGACGCCCCAACTAAATTCAATGCATGGGAAGTATTAAACCCAATTGGAATCGAGATAGACTTTGTTGCCGAAAAATCTTCTGGTTAAGCTTGAAATTTGATAAATTAATTCAACCATACCCGTCTTTGTCGGAGGATTATGCATCAGTCGCAATTCTGATAATTGACGATAAGGAGATCCTATTTATAAAAAGATCGGAAAATTTGCCGACTCATAAAGGTCATATTGCTTTTCCTGGTGGTAAAAAAGAGAATTCAGATAAAAATATTGTTGAAACAGCTCTGAGAGAGGCAGAAGAAGAACTTTTTATTAAGCAGTCATCAATTAAACCACTTGGAAGTTTAAATCATGTTGATACTGTAGAGTATGCTTTTAAAGTCTTTCCAATAATTTGTGAAACTTCTGACAGACCAGATAGATTTAATGAGAACGAAGTTCAAGACATTTATTTTCTTAAAATTGAAGACTTAGAGAATTCGGATAATTGGATCTATCGAGGAAATTATGAAAATGATTGGATTTTTAATTTTCAAGATCAAATCCTATGGGGTGCAACAGCTTACATGACAAGAGCGTTACTTGGAGTTAATTTAGGATAAGTTATTTGCCTCATCTTTTACAGCCAGGTATAAAGATAGAAAAATTAACAGCAATGTAGGGTAAAAAACATTATTTACGATCTCATCTAAAAAGATATAACCAAGGGTAATTCCAGTGATTGGTACGACATAATCTACCATTGTTGTAAAAGTTGCTGAAAGTCTTTTTATTGTGTAGAAAAAGAGTGAATAATTGAATATATCTATGAATACGAGACCCATAAGTCTGAGGCTTGCTGACGAATTAAGTGGTTCAATTTCTCCACCAAGGGCAAAAAATAAAACTATTGAAATCAGGCTTCCACATAGCCATTGAGTAAAAAGATATGTTTTAGCTGGAATATATTGCGAGTCTTTTTTATTTGTTATATTACTGAGTGCTAATCCTTGAACGCCTACTAAAGCTAAGATTCCTCCTGTAAGTAAATCACCCTCACCTGACAAACCAGTAGCACCAGACATGAATAAGACTATTAATCCAATAAGTCCTATCAGAACTGAAATAATTTTTAATCTTGTTATTTTTTCTTCTTTAAAAAGTAATAGGACCCAAAACACTGTAAACAATGGAATTGTAGAAATAAATATACTTTGTAAGCCAGAAGATATATTCTTTAATGCATAAATAAAGGTCCAACCAGGAATAAAAATAGCAAGTGTTCCGGTTAAACTACCTTTCAAAAAAAAATTTAAATTAATCTCTCTTAAAAATTCTTTTCCACAATATATTCCTAGTAGAACAGTTACGATTGTAATTCTTGCAGTGACAATAAAAATTTCACTTACATTGTCAATGAGTAAACTTCTATTTAGTAACCCATGAAATCCAAATAAGAAACCAATTAGAACTATATTTCTTAGACCTGCATAAGGTGACATTGTGTACTTGGATTTTATAAAATTACTCCATTTCGATTTAGTTTATTAGAATAGCAGATATGAAAACTGTTTTTTCAGGAATTCAACCCACTGGTAAAGTGCATTTAGGAAACTTATTAGGCGCTATAAATAATTGGGTTCATTTATCAAATGAGGAAAATAAAAACTATTTTTGTGTTGTCGATCTTCATTCTTTAACTACACATCCAGACCCTTCATTAATGCAAGAAAATATTAATGAAACTATAAAAGTTCTTATTTCTTCAGGAATTAATCAAAAAAATTCTAACATTTACATACAAAGTAATGTTCCTGAGCATGTACAACTTTCTTGGATCCTATCAAACTTTTGCCAAATTGGAGAGCTGCAGCGAATGACGCAATTTAAAGAAAAAGCAGATCAATTGGGTAGCCACGCTGGAATACTTACATATCCTGTGTTGATGGCTGCTGATATTTTAATCCACAAAGCTAATGAAGTACCTGTTGGAGACGATCAAACTCAGCATTTAGAACTAACTCGAAACATTGTTGAAAGATTTAATAATTCTTACGGTGAAATTTTTCCGTTACCTGAAAGAACAACTGGCAAAGTAGGAGCTCGATTGATGTCTTTACGCCACCCAGATAACAAAATGTCAAAAAGCAAAGATGATTTAAATGGAACAATATATTTTGATGATTCAAAAGATGAGATTATTAAAAAGTTCAAGTCTTCAGTTACTGACTCTGAAAATGAAATAAAATTTGATAACGAAACCAAAAAAGGTATTAGCAACTTAATTGATATTTATTCAACACTACATGAACTTACTCATGCAGATGTTGAAAATAAATTTAAAAATTCGTCTTATGGTGAATTTAAGATTGAGGTTGGAGAAAGCGTAGTAAGTTATTTAGAGCCAATTAAAGAAAGATATGACTCATTAAGTGAAGGAGATGTTGTCTCTTTGATTAAAGATAATCTTGATGATGTTAAAAATTCTGCAAAAAAAACAATGGATGAAGTAAGCGCAGTTGTTGGAGTTTAGTTCCTAGGGTATGAATAAATTAAAACCACTTCCTGAAGAATGGTCAGGCTTACTTAATAATGAACAAAAAGAAGCGATTGAAAATATTTATGGTCCTTTACTCATTATTGCTGGGGCAGGTTCAGGTAAAACAAGAGTCTTAACTTACAGATATGCACATTTAATAAAAACGTATGGGATAAATTTTGAAAATGTGTTGGCTATTACATTTACAAATAAAGCTGCAAATGAAATGAAAGATAGAATAAGTGATTTACTAAATCTTGAGTTGTCTCCGAAATGGATATCTACGTTTCATAGTCTTTGTGTCAAAATGTTAAGAATACATGGCCATCTGATTGGCTTTAATAATAATTTTACTATTTACGACCAAAGCGACTCTACAAAATTAGTTCGTAATTGTATGCGAGATTCAGATATTGACACAAAACAATATTCTCCAAAAAGAATACAAGCACACATCTCATCTTTAAAAAATCAAAGGATCTTACCTGGAGAAGCTGTTGAATTTGCACAATCGTTTTTTGATGTAAAAGTCGCAGAGATCTATTCATCGTATCAGAAAAAACTTATGCTAGCTAACTCAATGGATTTTGATGACTTACTAATTAAAGCAGTAGAACTTCTTGAGACTAGTGACAAGTCACTAAATTACTGGTCTTCAAAATTTCAATACATAATGATTGACGAGTATCAAGATACTAATATGGTGCAATATCGTCTTGTTGAACTACTTGCATCGAAACACAAGAATATCTGTGTTGTTGGGGATTCTGATCAAAGCATATATGCATTTAGGGGTGCGGATATTAGAAATATTGAAGAGTTTGAAAGTGACTTCAAGAACGCAAAAGTTATATCTTTAGAAAAAAATTACAGGTCTTCACAAAAAATTTTAGATATTGCAAATGCGGTAATTTCAAACAATCCAAGAAAAAAAGATAAAAAATTATGGACTGATAATGACGAAGGATTAGATGTAAATTTAGTTGAATTTAACTCTGAAAGAGATGAATCAAGATGGATAGCTGAACAAATAAATAAACTTTTAGAAGATAAAGCGTTTACTGAAATTGCTATTTTTTATAGAACTAATAATCAATCAAGACTCTTTGAAGAAGAGTTAAGAAAATTAAGTTTAAGTTATAAGGTTGTTGGTAATGTGAGATTTTACGACAGGAAGGAGATTAAAGATATTCTTGCATATTTAAATTACTTAATAAATCCTGAGGATACAGTCTCATTCGAGAGAATATTAAATGTTCCAAAAAGAGGAATTGGGGAGTCAACACTTCAGAAGTTAAGAGATTACGCAAACAAAAATGAGATTTCTTTATCAAAATCTATAGAAAATCTAGATGAAATCAATAATTTATCTGACAGGGTAAAAAAACAAATAAATAATTTCAAAGAGATAATTAATGACTTGAAATCCTTTGCATTGCAGGGCCCTTCGGAAACAATTTCAAAAACTTTAGAATTAACAGGCTACAAAGATGAATTAGTTAAAGAAGGAACTTTAGATTCTCAAATGAGATTAGAAAATCTTGATGAATTACTTACTTCAGCATTTGAATTTGAAAATTTATACGAAGAAGACATAGAAGATCCATTTACAGTTCTAAGAGACTATTTAGAATCAATTGCACTTTTCACAGATTCAGACGATGTAGACAAAGAAGATAGAATTCTGCTTATGACACTACATAATGCTAAAGGATTGGAGTTCCCGGTAGTATTCATGACTGGAATGGAGGAAAACATATTTCCTAGTCAAAGATCTGAAACTGATTTTGAAATACAAGAAGAAAGAAGACTTTGTTATGTTGGGATGACGAGGGCTGAAAAAAAGCTTTATTTAACATATTCAAATACCAGAACTATGTGGGGAGGAACAAACTATTATCTTCCAAGCAGATTCATCGATGAAGCTAAACCCTATTTGAAAGAAATTAAAATTCATCAAGAATCAACCGATAACAAAAGTAATTCTGTAGGTTCTCTCGGAAAGAAAGTGATACATGAAAAATATGGTTCGGGAATTGTTGAAGAAGTGAATGGTAATGAGATCACAGTTAACTTTGGTGGAGAGCATGGAATCAAGCATTTAGATATTGAATGGGCCCCAATAATATTTGAATGATATCTTTAATATTTGAACTTGGTAATATATAATCTTTTGGGGGAGTAATGGACTTATTTGAATATCAAGGAAAATCTTTATATCAAAAATTTAATATAAATCATCCCAATTCAAAACTAATTAAAAACCTAAATGATTTAAATGACCCAATTAATCTTAATTTTCCCGTTGTTGTTAAAGCCCAGGTACAAGTTGGGGGAAGAGGAAAAGCGGGGGGTATCAAGGTAGCTAAAGACATTAACGAGTTAACACAATATTCTGAAGAAATATTAGGTATGGATATAAAAGGCCACAAGGTAGAAATTCTTCTCTTAGAGGAAGCATCAAATATTTTAGAGGAATACTATATCTCGTTTACTTTAGACAGGTCAGAAAAAAAATATCTAATTATGTTGAGTGCTAAAGGAGGTATGGACATTGAACAAGTTGCAGAGGAAAATCCAGATGACTTAGTTAAGTTTCATGTAAGTCCATCAGAAAAATTAACGTCATCAACTATTTCCGAATTAATTAACAAAGCTAATTTGAATAAAGATCATGAAGAAAGTCTCTCTGAAATAATAGAAAACTTGTATTTGATGTTCACAGAAGGAGATTGTGATCTTGTAGAGGTCAATCCTCTTGCAATTACAGACGACGGAGTAATGGCACTTGATTCAAAAGTATCATTGGATATGAATGCAAAATATAAACATCCATATTTTGATGATTTTGAACAAGAAATACCAATTCCTGAATCCGAGAAAAATGCGAAAGAAAAAGGTTTAAATTTTATAAAACTTGATGGATCTGTTGGAATTATTGGAAATGGTGCAGGTTTAGTCATGTCTACACTCGATGTTGTTGCTGAAAATGGTGGTAAAGCAGCGAACTTTCTTGATATTGGTGGCGGAGCAAAAGCCGAGACTGTAAGTTCTGCTCTTGAAGTTTTAGAGGCTGATGAAAATGTAAAGTCAGTATTGATAAATATATTTGGTGGAATAACAAGGTGTGATTTAGTTGCTGAAGGAATAATCGAGGCAACTAAAGGAAAAGAACTTGTATGGCCAATTATCATTAGGCTAGACGGAACAAATTCTTTAGAAGGACTAGAGATATTAAAAGCAAACCCTAATGAAAAAATATTCATAGAAGAGTCAATGGATTCAGCTGCAAAATTGGCAGTTCAGAAAGGTCTTTAAATGTCAATTCTCATCGATGAAAATACAAAAGTTGTAGTACAAGGTCTGACCGGTAGAGAAGGCCAATTTCATGCTCTGAGAAATAGAGATTATGGAACCAAAATTGTAGCCGGAACAAGACCAGGAAAAGGTGGGGAAAATGTTGAGGGCATTCCTATATTTGATGATGTTGAAAAAGCTGTCAGTGAAACAAATGCTAATGTTGCACTCACCTTTGTCCCACCTGCATTTGCAAAAGATGCAGTGTTAGAAGCTGCATTTGGTGGATGTGAATTAATAGTATGTATAACTGAAGGAATACCGGCAAAAGATGAAGCTGAAATGTATGACATTCTGAAAAAAGAAACAAAAGCATCTCTTTTAGGTCCAAACTGTCCAGGTTTAATATCACCGGGTAAGGCAAATGTTGGAATTATGCCTCACGAAATTACATTGCCGGGAAATATAGGTGTAGTTTCAAGGTCAGGAACTTTGACTTATCAAGCTGTTCATGAGCTAACAAATCTTAATATTGGACAATCAACGTGTATAGGTATTGGTGGGGATCCAGTACCTGGAATGTCATTCATAGATGTAATTGAGAAATTTCAAGCAGATAGTGAAACAGAAGGTATCGTTATGATTGGAGAGATTGGTGGTACAGCTGAAGAGGAAGCAGCAGATTTTATTAAACAAAATGTCACAAAACCTGTTGTGTCATATATAGCTGGAGTAACGGCACCTCCTGGTAAAAAAATGGGCCATGCTGGAGCAATTGTTTCAGGAAACAAAGGCACCGCAGAAGCAAAGATTCAAGCTTTAACTGATGCTGGTGCAATAGTTGTTAAGACGCCAACTGAAATAGGAAAAGCAATGAAGGATGTTATAAATGGCTGAAAACTTAAAAAGAACAGATCTAATTAATGCTATTGAGGAAACAAGAAAATCTTTTGATACTGATAATCCTACTGTTCCTTTCATTGAGGGGGATGGAATTGGTATCGATATTTGGCCAGCTGCAAAAAAAGTTTTTGATGCTGCAGTCGAAAAAACTTACAAAAATGATAGAAAGATTAATTGGATAGAAGTTCTAGCAGGACAAAAAGCTTTTGATACAACTTCTGAGTGGCTTCCTGATAAAACTTTAGAAACATTTAATGAATATGGTGTGGGTATAAAAGGTCCATTAACTACACCTGTAGGTGAAGGAATAAGATCTATCAATGTTGCAATAAGACAAGAGCTTGATTTATATGTTTGCTTGAGGCCCATCAAATATTTCAAAGGCATTCAAACTCCTACAAAAAATCCACAAGATGTAGATATCACTTTATTTAGAGAAAATACCGAAGATGTCTATGCAGGAAAAGAACTAGAAAATTCTTCAGAAGATGTTGAAAAACTTAATAATTTTTTAAAACAGGAATTTGGATGGGATATAAGAATAGACAGTGGGATTGGAATAAAACCAATATCTCAAACTGCTTCTGAAAGGCTGATAAGAGCAGCACTCAATTATGCCGTGGAAAATGATAAAAAAAATGTTGCTTTAGTGCATAAAGGAAACATTATGAAGTTTACTGAAGGTGCATTTAGAAAATGGGGTTACGACCTTGTAAAGTCGGAGTTTTCAGATGTTGCAGTTTCATGGGAGGATTGTGGTGGTGATCCTGGAGATAAAATATTAGTACAAGATGTTATTGCAGATGCATTTTTACAGCAAATCCTAATTAAACCACAAATGTTTGATGTAATTGCTACAACGAATCTCAATGGAGATTATGCTTCTGACGCCTTAGCAGCTCAAATAGGGGGCATTGGTATCAGTCCCGGAGGAAACATAAACTATGAAAATGGAAAAGCAGTTTTTGAAGCAACACATGGTACTGCTCCTAAATATGCTGGTCAAGATAAAACAAATCCAGGATCATTAATTTTGTCAGGAGTAATGATGTTTCGATATATGGGTTGGAATAGCGCTGCTGATCTAATTGTTAAGTCAATGGAAAAAACAATTCTCGAAGGAAAAGTCACTTATGATCTTGCTCGAGGAAGAAGTGTCATAAAAATTCTCTCTTCATCAGAATTTGCAAATGCTTTAATCAGTAATATGAAAACTTCAAAAAAGGAGAAGTAGTAAATGAAAAAGGTCACAGTTGTCGGAGCTGGAAAGTATGGATCGATGACAGCGTTAAGAATAGCTGAGTACGATATTGTACAAGAAGTTGTAATGACAGATATCGTTGAAGGCCTTCCTCAAGGACTTGCCCTTGATATCAATCAGTCCAGATTTGTCGAACAATTTAACACAAAACTAATAGGAACTAATGATTATAAGGACACAGAAGGAAGTGATGTAGTCGTTATAACTGCTGGTTTACCACGGAAGCCAGGAATGTCTCGAATGGATTTGTTAGAGGTAAATGCAAAAATTGTTGAAGGTGTGACCCAGGAAATATTAAATTATTCTGACAATCCTTCAATCGTTGTTGTGACGAATCCACTTGATCAAATGACTACTCTTGCTGCTGATGTTTCTGGTTTGCCAAAAAATAAAGTCATGGGACAAGCAGGAATTTTAGACTCATCGAGGTTCGCATACTTTATCGCTGAAAAGCTTTCTGTTGATACCTCTGATGTATACGCACTAACCTTAGGAAGCCACGGAGAAACAATGGTCCCTGTTCCATCACTTTGTACGGTGAAAGGCGAACCTCTTACAGATATTTTGAGTGAATCTGATATAAATGAGCTTGTTGAAAAAACTTCTAATGGAGGTGCTGAAATTGTTGGATTGCTAAAAACTGGGAGTGCATATTTTGCTCCCGCTTCTTCAGCTGCAGTCATGGTTAAATCAATAGTAAACAATTCAGATGAAATATTTCCTGTTTGTGCTTGGCTTGAAGGTCAATACGGTATTGATGATGTATATCTAGGAGTGCCTGCAAAACTAGGTAAAGATGGTGTCACAGAAGTAGTAGAATTTGAACTTACCGAACCTGAAAAAAATGCACTAATTGATGCATCAAACGCTGTAAAAGCTAAGGTTGAAGAGCTCAATAACATAAAAAATCAATAAAATCAGTCTTTTTGAAAAAAAACCCAATATTTATTGTATTTTTGAGATATTTTTAATAAAAAAACTATAATTGCCTTAAGAATATTAAAGAAAGGCAAAACAGCTATGAATAAAGACCAATTGGCAAGCGTAGTGGCATCAGAAGTAGGATTGTCACAATCAGACGCAAAAGCAGCTGTTGACGCAGTTTTTGATGGCATAACAAACGGTATGAAGAATGGCGATAAAGTAAGTATTGCTGGATTTGGACAGTTTGAGTCAAGATACAGGGCTGCTAGACAGGGTAGAAATCCAGCAACTGGAGAAACAATCCAGATTGCTGCAAAAAATGCACCAGCTTTTAAAGCTGCAAAAGGATTAAAAGATAGTTTGAACTAAATCTTGATTTTAATCATTTGAAAAGACGGCATAGCCGTCTTTTCTTTTTACTGTAATAACTTAAGATCGCCAGAAATCTTAATTTTCTCTTCAAACATTAAATCTTCTGGATGTTTTTCATTATTTTTTAATTCGTTAAATGTTTGAATAGACATTTTTATTATCAATCCATAATTATTGTGAGAAAGTTCTTTTGTAATTTCTCCAGTATCTAAATTTATAAAAGTGTTTTCATCTTTTTCATCTATCAATTGAAGATATATATTGTTTAACGATTTTTTTTCAGAAAGTTTTAAGTTCTTTATAACTTCTTCAATATCACTATTTAGGTCAGTCATTAACTATTTAGGAGTGTCTCTCGCTTGATGTCCTCAATTGCTTTTGTTACTTGTATGCCTCGTGGACACGCTGATGTACAGTTGAATGCTGTTCTACATCTAAATGCACCATTGACATCTTTCAAAATTTCAAGCCTTTGCTTTGTGCCTTCATCTCTAGAATCGAAAACAAATCTGTGTGCATTTACAATTGCTGCTGGCCCAACATATGTTTCTGCAGTCCAAAATACAGGACAGCTAGTTGTACACGCTGCACACAAAATACATTTTGTAGTATCTTCAAACTTATCTCTATCCTCTGGAGACTGTAATCTTTCTCTTTCTCCAGGTTCTTTTTCATTAATTAGATAAGGCATCACCTTTTTATAACTATCAAAAAATGGTTCCATATCAACAATCAAATCTTTGACAACAGGAAGGCCACGTATCGGTTCAATTTTTATAGGATTTCCAACTTCTTTAACTAATACCTGGCAAGCAAGCATATTTTCACCGTTGATAACCATTGCATCAGAACCACATACTCCGTGGGCACAAGATCTTCTAAATGAAAGCGAACCATCTTCAAACCATTTAATTTTGTGTAATAAATCCAGAATTCTTTCTTCAGGTTCAGCATCTACTATATAGTTTTCCCAGTGCCCTTTTCTATCTGATTCGGGGTCATACCTTAGAATTTTTAAATTAATATCCATTAGTATTTACGTTCCATTGGTTCATATTTTCCTAATTCTACATCTTTGTACTTAAGATTTGCTGTGTTATCTTTTTTAAACGCAAAGGAATGTTTCATAAAGTTTGTATCATCACGATCAGGAAAATCTTGTCTTGAGTGAGCCCCTCTTGACTCATTGCGAGCAAGTGCGCTTGCTACAGTAGCCTCAGACATGTCTAATAGGTAATCTAACTCAATAGCCTCGACAAGCTCTGAATTGTGAACTTTACTCTTATCGAAAATTGTTACATTTTCGTATCTGTCTCTTAATTCTTCCAATATCTCTGTTTGTTTTTCTAAAGTCTCTTTAGTTCTAAATATTTTTGCATTCTCTTCCATAGATTCTTGAAGGTCTTTTCTAATATTTGCTACAGAAAATTCATCAGTATGTTCTTTATCAATAAGATTTTGTATCTTTTTCGAAAGATCATCAGAGGCACTGTCACTAATGCTGTTTGGTTTTGTTTGAGTTACGTAATCAACCATGCTTTGACCTGCTCTTTTACCAAAAACAACTATATCTAGCAGTGAATTAGTACCTAATCTATTTGCACCATGAACACTTACACATGCTGCTTCTCCGGCAGCATAAACTCCTGGTAGAACTGTTCCTTTTTCATCACTGAGTACACGTGAATAAACATCTGTTGGAATGCCTCCCATAGCGTAGTGTGCTGTAGGTTGAACAGGTATAGGTTCTTCAATCGGCTCAATTTTCACATATGTTCTAACAAAATCAGTTATATCAGGTAGTTTTTTCTTTATTGTTTCTGCACCAAGGTGAGTCAAATCTAGATAAACGTAATCGCTATCTGGACCCGCACCATTACCTTCACTTATTTCAGTAGCTATAGCTCTTGAAACCATATCCCTAGGTGCTAAATCTTTAATTGACGGAGCATATCTTTCCATAAATCTTTCTCCATCTTTATTTCTTAGAATTCCACCCTCACCTCTCGCTGCCTCTGAAAGCAAAATACCTAATCTATATATTCCAGTTGGATGAAATTGATAAAACTCCATATCTTCCAAAGGTATACCTTTTTGATAGAGAATCCCTGGTCCATCACCAGTTAATGAGTGAGCATTAGAGCTAACTTTAAATATTTTACCAAATCCACCAGTTGCAAATGTAACTGCTCTGGTTTCAAAAATATGAATATCTCCGGTTGCAAGTTCATAGGCAATAACACCTTGGCAGATACCATCCTCAATCTTGATATCTAAAACTTGAAATTCATCAAAAAAAGTTACTCCCATAGAGACACATTTTTGATAAAGCGTCTGAAGAATCATGTGACCAGTTCTATCCGCTGCATAACAAGCTCTAAAAGCAGGAGACTCTCCTTCTTTTACAGTGTGACCACCAAACCTTCTTTGTGCAATTTTTCCATTATCTAATCGACTAAATGGTAATCCCCAGTGTTCCAATTCAATCACGGCATCAATTGCCTCTTTACATAAAATATCTACTGCAGGTTGGTCTGCAAGGTAATCTGAACCTTTGACGGTATCAAAAGCATGCCAGTTCCAGTTATCTTCCTCAACATTTGCAAGAGCGGCACTCATCCCACCTTGAGCTGCACCTGTGTGAGATCTTGTAGGATAAAGTTTTGTTATGACAGCAAGCTTCATGTGCGGCGCTGCTTCTATTGCAGCCCTAAGACCTGCTCCACCAGCACCAACTATTACTCCATCAAATGAATGTTTAACTATTTTCATACTTGTCTTACAAATGCAACAATTGCATATGTTCCTATTATAAAGAAAATTAAAGATGTACTGTAAAGAGCACTGTGTGCAAGTTTTCGAATTGTTTTATCAGCTAGATTGTCATGAATAACTACTCTTAATCCATTTGTTCCATGTAAAAGGCTTAATGTTAATAAAAGCCAATCAAATGCTCTCCAGTAAGGAGTTTCCCACCTTGCCGCCACAAAATCATAATCTAAGTTCAACGTGTCGTTAAAGACATGCATGATGAACATATGCCAAACAGCAAGAAATACAAGTACAAGTCCGCTTACTCTCATAAAAAACCACGCTTGGAGCTCAAAACTAGATCCACCAACAGGTGGTTGACGTCTTCCCCAATCAGTTCTTGTTGTCTGCATTATTTTGTCTTCCAATCTGGTATCGGCCTAATCATACAATCTACTATGGTGGTACCTTCTGAGCTTTTTTCAAGACATAAGTCAAAGTATGAAGTAGTCATTTTGTAAGTAGTTGGTACAAAAATTATCAAAAATACAAACAATGATGCAAAATTTAGTTGTTTTTGATAATCAGAACCTTTAGCCCATAAATCTACTGCAATTATTCGTAATCCATTTATAGCATGACCAAGTACTGCAGCCATTAGTCCAATTTCGGCAACTCTAAAATAAAAGTTTTTGTAAACTGCTTCAGCACCTTCATAAATTTCTGGTCCAAGAAGAATCAATGCTGTTGATATTATGTGTAAGAGAAGATATCCGAAAAGACCAACACCGGTAACTCTATGAAATATATAGAGCCACATTCCAGTCTTCCCTTTATAAATCGAACCTGTAGAAACAATTCGTTGATATGCCATTAATTAATTATCCTACAAAAGGTATATTACTGTTAATTAATTAGAAGATTAGCCCCTTGACATAACGATATTACAATAATAAATTACACATATGTGATTTAGTTTTCAATAGTTAAAGGGGTGATGTGGAAAATTCAATAATTGAGGAACTCATAGGTGGAATGCCTTCCTGGACGGAAGAAGCAAATTGTAAAGGAGCTGACGCAGATATATTTTTTCCTGAAAGAGGTGCCTCAACTAGAAAAGCTAAATCAATTTGTAGAGCCTGTTCTGTACAAGAAGACTGTTTGGAGTTTGCTATTGAAAACTCAGAAAAATTTGGAATCTGGGGCGGACTTTCTGAAAGAGAAAGAAGAAGAATTAAACGTCAGAGAATTCATGACACAGAAGTTAGAGACGTTGGTTAAGAAATACTAAATTTTTCTTTATAAGCTTCGAAGTCTCTTTCAACTCCAATTTCATCACTTTTTATTATCTCAGTTATTACATTTTCTTCATCAGTGATGTAGGTATACCTTAAAGAAACTCCATCATGAAAACATCCAAATTGTTTTGACACTTCACCATGTGGCCAAAAGTCTGCCAAGATTGGGAAATCTATGTTGTAGTGGTTTGCCCAAGCTCTGTTAGTTGGGCCTGCAGCAACAGTAATCATTACTGTATCAGTATTAGCAGATTTAAATGCATCCATATTGTCTCTAAGTTCACATATTTCTCCATCACATACAGAACTAAAAGGAAATGGCATGAAGACAAACATAGTTTTTTTTCCAAGAAAATCTTCTGACTTGAAAGTCTCTTTGTCATAATTTACCAATGAAAAATCTGGAATTTTATCACCTATGTTTAAGCTCATTTTATTTTCTCCTTTTGCTTTTTACTTTAACAGTACTGATTATATAGGAGGTAAAGAGGTACGGGCTGCCCATGAAATAGGATCATGCAATTCATCTAAAGTTGGAATCAATTCTGTCGAACCAAGAATATCGTCCAATGTAAATGTAGCTTGAGAATCTTTAAGATAATCTAAGAAACCGTCAGAGTAAAAATCTAATTCGGAAATTTTTGTTTCAATGTCTTTTGTAGGGCTTTCGTAATTTGAAAATGACAAATCCATTAATAGATCAAAAATACTGTTGTCCTGTAAAAGATTTAGCTCTTTTGATTTTTGTTTTATAACTGATCTATAAAAACTAAGAGGAGCTGCGATACTTTCGAATATTTGATTTGGGTCTAATCCCTCTACTCCTGAAATATTTGAAAACATTTCTTGAGGATTATTGATTGCTTCTGGACCCATATCAAGATTTAAATCTTTGAGTTTATTAATCATTTCCTCTGAACTTTTTGAAATTGTATTCATAATGTTTTCAAAAGGCTGAGTGTATTTTCCTAGACATAAAGCCATGTACTCGACAGTAAAGTATGCAAGGCTTAAGTCATTTTCGTTTGCTTCGAAATTATTAATCTTAGCATTAAAGGTTTTATGATTTATAGCAAGTGTGTTTGATCTTGGGAGAATGATACCAAATTGACTTAATCCCCAAGAAAATTTACCTAACAGTCCGGCAAGATTTCCAAATTGCATTCCTAAGATAGATGATTTCATATTACTTCCACCAATTCCCCCAAACATAGATAATTCAGGAGATTCTATAGATTCAAAATCAAAATGCTTTATTGATTCAATGAACCATAGTCCATATTCTTTAGGTGACATTAATCTTATTTCTTTCGGAGAAGATTCGTAGCTTGAAAATTCTTCAGACTTAAGCTCGATTACCCTAAAAATTTGCTCAAAATTTATCTCATTATTGGATAGTTCTAAAGGTAAGACTTCTTCATCCTTTGTTATATGGTTATTGATTTGCTTTGCTAGCTCCCAATTAACACCAGATTCTTCGTTGTTAAAAAGATTAAAGAATTGGGAGAAAATATCCTCAGACATTAAACATCAGAGGGTCTTAAATCAAGAGTGAAGTCTAAAGTTATAATATTTCCACCTCTCAATATTTCAACTGTAATTGCATCACCAGCTCTTTTGTTTCTTAAAATCGTAATTAATTGGTCAAGTGTTGAAATATCTATATCATTAATTTTTTTGATGACATCTCCTGGCAATGCACCTGCTTTACCAATTGCATATATATCATTTGCAGGTCCGTAGAGCTCTTCTATTAAGACACCTGAAAATATTCTTGCTCCATCATCCGCAACTTCGAAGTACTGAGCACCAAGGATTCCTAAAAATGCATGAAGGACTTTTCCATCATCAAGAATATCTTCAACGATTCCTAAAGCAAGATTTATAGGCACTGCGAAACCCAGTCCTTCAGCACCAACATCTGCAGTTGCAATTGCAGTTGTGATACCAATAAGTTCACCCTTTTGATTCAATAATGCACCACCGCTAGATCCTCTTGTAATTGGAGCATCGGTCTGGATAAGTCCAAATAAAGTTACCGCATTATTCATACCCTCACTACCAACATCTAATCTTCTATCAAGTGCAGATATGACACCGGTGGTAACAGTTGGAGCTGCTCCAAGTGTTAATGGATGACCGATAGCTACTGCTAAATCTCCAACAAAAACTCCTTTACTATTTCCAAAACTGATAGGTGTTAAATTCTCATTTTCAATTTTTACTACACCTATATCTGTAAGTCTGTCTGATCCAACAATCGACGCTTCATACATTCGTCCATCTTCAAAAATTACTCTAACGTCACTTGCGTCTTCTATAACGTGATGATTTGTAATTATTAAACCTCTTTTATCAATTACTACACCAGAGCCCCCACCAATCGAGATGAATTCGTCATCTTGATTACGTTCCCCAACTTGGAGCTGTACAATCGTTTTTGTAGCAATTTCAGCTATAGAAACGACTTCAGTGGAATCAACACGTGGCATTACCAATTCCTTCTCTTTAATTGTCTCCGTAATAGTTACTGGATCAGGTAAAACAATTTCCTCTTCATCAAACACACCAAAAAAGAATAAAAAGGATAGAACTATTGTGCTTGTAAAAAAAGATGATAGAAAAATAATATTAAAAGTTGAGGTTCTCTTTTTTGTTTTTTCTTCAACTAAATCAGAAATGTATTTTTCTGTTTCAAAAAGTTCCTGTTGTTGAAATTCGTTATCTTCCATACATATATCTTAAATAGCTCCCTGTTGTACTTGTTTTTGAAATCACAACTGGTTTTTTTAGTCAAATTTATATTTATAAGTTAAAGTAATTAGGTAAGTGTTAGCTGTAAAAAATCTAGAAGTTGTTTATCAAGATGTAATTCTGGTTCTTAGAGGCATATCTTTTGAAATTCCAAAAGGAGAGATTGTCTCTCTTCTTGGTAGTAATGGTTCTGGAAAAACTACAGCCTTGAGGGCAATTACTGGCTTACTTGATACCCAAAATGGAGATATAACTAAAGGTCAAATTTTCGTTGAAGATGAAGAGATTACTGACGCTGAACCATCAAAAATAGTTAATTTAGGCATTGCTCAAGTGCTTGAGGGAAGAAGAATTTTTTCTGAGTTAACAGTCACAGAAAATTTACGTCTTGGTGGTTTTACGAACAATGGTGCTGTTAAAGAAAACATGGAGAGAGTGTTTGACCTATTTCCAATTTTAAAAGAAAGAGCCAAAAATATTTCAGGGTATCTTTCTGGAGGTGAACAACAAATGTTAGCAATTGGTAGAGCACTCATGTCAGATCCAAAATATCTTCTTTTAGATGAACCAAGTTTGGGACTTGCTCCAAAATTAGTTGAACAAATCTCTGAACTAATTGTAGAAATCAATTCACAGGGAGTAACAGTCTTATTGGTTGAACAAAATGCAAATATGGCTCTAAAAATATCTTCTCATGGATATATTATGGAAACTGGAAATATTGTTATGGACAATCCAAGTGAAAAACTTATGCAAGACAAAGATGTCCAAGAATTTTATCTTGGTTTAAACGCAGAAGGTACTGAAAGAAAGTCATTCAAAGATGTTAAACACTATAAGAGAAAAAAACGTTGGCTTTCATGAGTAATGTTATTTCCTTCAAAGATGTAAGCCTTAATTTTGGAGGAGTACAAGCATTGAAAAATATTTCATTTGATATCCAAGAAAATTCTTTATTTGCAATAATAGGACCAAATGGAGCAGGTAAAACTTCAATCTTAAACTGTATAAATGGAATTTATAAACCAACAAGTGGATCCATAGAAATTTTTGGTGAGGATACTTCAAATCTTGAACCAGATGAAATTGCAAATGCTGGAGTATCTAGAACATTCCAAAATATTGAATTATTTGAAAACATGACAGCTTTAGACAATATTTTGATAGGTGCCCATAGACATATAAATTATGGACCTGTTCAAGGGCTCTTTTTCTCAAAGAAGGCTAGAAATGAAGAGGAAAAAGCTAGAAAAATAGCAGAAGATGTCATAGATTTCCTAGAGATTGAAGAATATCGATATTCATACATACTCTCATTACCATACGGTATTCAGAAAAGAATTGAACTTGGAAGAGCACTGGCTATGCAACCAAAAGTTATACTTTTAGACGAACCCGCAGCTGGTATGAATAACGAAGAAACTGAAGATATTGCAAGGTTTATACTTGATATTCATGAAGAATTGGGAATTACAGTTATATTAATTGATCATGATATGAACATGGTTATGGACATAGCAACAGATGTTGTAGCAATGGATTTTGGTGAAAAATTATTCCAAGGTCTTCCCGAAGATGCAGCCAAAGATCAAAAAGTCATAGATGCATATTTAGGAGTGAGTGGTTAGTCATGATTACAATGGAAGAAATTTTCGAAGAGATACAAGCTAGTGGTGGTGTGACTCCTTCTCGAAGACTAAAGGATATAGCATCAAGATTTCCAGAAAGGATAGCATTCAGAGATAAAAAATTTGGTATATGGAATGAAATTTCGTACAAAGAGTTTTGGCTTCAAGTTAATTATGTTGGCTGTGCTCTTAATTATTTCGGAATTGGAAAATCTGATAAAGTTGCTATCCATTCTGAAAATAGACCAGAATGGTTGATTTCTGACATTGGGGCCCAGGCAATTGGTGCAATTAGTGTTGGACTATACCCAACCAATCCACCTGCTGAAGTTAAATATTTACTTGGACACTCAGAGTCTCAAATTCTGTTTGCAGAAGATCAAGAACAGGTCGATAAAGCATTAGAGGTTTTACAGGATCTTCCCGATTTGAAAAAAATTATTTATTTCGAAGACAAAGGTCTCTTTAGATATGAAAGTGAAAAACTCATGAAATGGGAAGATTTCTTAGAGATCGGAAAAACAGAGTTTGAAAAAGATAAAGAATTTGTGAATTCAAGAATTGATGAAATTAAAAGTGAAGATATAGCATTAATGATATATACATCTGGAACAACTGGACCTCACATGGAAACTTAGAGTGGGTTTCTTCTATAATCCCTGAGATATCTTTTACTCCAGGAATAGATAACCCCGAGTATCTTTCTTACCTTCCACTTTGTCATGTTTTTGGAAGATTGGTTGATGAAATAATTGGAATTAATACTATTGGAACAATAAATTTTGCTGAATCAATCGACACAGTTCAACAAGATTTAGCCGAAATTCAACCATCAATTTTTCCTGCAGTACCAAGAATTTTGGAGAGAATGCATGCCGGAACTTTGGTCAGAATGAGAGATGCTTCAAGATTGAAGCAATTATTATTTAAAACTGCGAGTTATTTTGGAAATATTACAGCTAAAAGAAGATTGAAAAATCCAAATGATTTTATTGCAAAAATTACAAATTTTCTCGCACAAATGATTGCATTTAGATCATTAAGAAAAAAACTTGGATTATTGAATATAGATAATGCAGTATCAGGAGCAGCACCAATTTCTCCAGAGATTTTGAGATTTTTTATGTCTTTAGGGGTACCAATATACGAGGGTTATGGAATGACAGAGAACTCAGCAATAGCAACAGGTAATACTCCTGATAAAGTAAAGCTTGGAACAGTTGGCACTCCACAAGCGGGTACAGAACTCAAATTAGCTGATGATGGAGAAATACTTGTAAGACATCCAGGAGTTTTTAAAGGTTATTACAAAAATGAGGAAGCAACAAAAGAAGTTATTGATGAAGATGGATGGCTTTATACGGGTGATGTTGGTGAATATGACGGTGAATTCTTAAAAATCGTCGATAGAAAAAAAGATATTATCATAACTAGCGGTGGAAAAAATGTTTCTCCTTCAGAAATTGAAAACAATATAAAAACTTCTCCGTTTATTAAGGAAGCCATAGTAATTGGGGATGATAGAAAATTTTTATCAGCTCTTATAGGTATTGAATATGATATCGTCTCGAATTGGGCGTTGAGAAAAAATATAGCACATACAACTTATAGAAATCTCTCCGAGAATGAAGAAGTACAAAATTTGATATGGGATGAAATACAAAAAGCAAACGAATATACCTCATCACTACAGATAAGAAAATTTAGAATGCTTACAAAGGAATTGGACCATGAAGATGGTGACCTCACCGCTACCCAAAAAGCTAAAAGAAATGTAATCATGGAGAAATTTTCAGACCTCATTGAGGATATGTATAAATGATTACTTTTTTACAAGCAACATTTGAGGGTCTTTCGCTAGGTGCAGTGTACTCACTTGTTGCCATTGGTTTCGTATTGATTTATAAAGCTACAGATGTTTTAAGTTTTGCTCAACCAGCATTGGTTGTTGTTGGAGCAGGATTAATTAGTGCACTAGCTGTTGACCGTGGAGTTCCATTTTGGATTGCATTTATTGTTGGTATTCTTTTGACTGGGATTATTGGTCTCGTTATGGAAAGAACTTTCTTAAGACCTATGGTTGGTGAGCCTGTATTTTCTGTTGCGATTTTAACAATTGGTATTGATATACTTTTAAGAACAGTTTTGAATAATTGGATTGGTTTAAATCCAAGATATTTAGGAGATCCATTCCAAAGTTTTGGAAATTTTGGATCTGTTAATGTAGGCGGAGTCACTTTAAAGTATTTAGAAATAGCTGCTTTGTTTACAGGTGTAGTCCTCATCATCCTTCTTTCAGTTTTCTTTAAAAGATCAAAATATGGTGTAGCTATGATGGCTACATCCTATGATCAAGAAGCAGCGCTTGCTCAAGGAATAAATGTAGGAAGAATATTTGGACTAGTATGGTTGATTTCTGGAGTTCTTGCAGGATTCGCTGGATTCTTTATTACTGGTGGATTTAATACGCTTACACAGGCAAGTTTTCTCTCAGCTTTAAGAGTTCTTCCTGCTGTTGCAATTGGAGGCTTAGATTCTATTCCTGGTGCTGTAATCGGCTCTTTAATTATTGGACTAACACAAGGTTATGTGGCTTATTATCAATTAATGTTGGAGGGGGTTATTGGCTTTTCACTTGGAAGTGGATTTTCATTAATAGCTCCTTATTTAATAATGTTTTTCATATTGATTTTTAGACCGGATGGTTTATTTGGTACTAAAGAGGTTGAAAGAGTATGAAAAATAGACCTAATCTCTTCACGGACTATAGAAAAGAAAGTTCAATTTTTCCAAACAACACTCAAAAATTTTGGTTTGCAGTTCTGATACTTGCATCATGTACATTTCCATTTTTTCTTTCAAGTTATTGGAAGTTGCTTGTTACTACATCACTACTTACAGCAATCGCCTGCTGGGGATTAAATATAGTATCAGGTCTTGCTGGACAAATTAATTTAGCACATGGGGTTTTTGTTGGAATAGGTACCTATGTCTCTGCAATAATTGGTGGCGTAGCTACGTCAAGTGTCATAGGTTATGAGCTTGATATGATCATCTGGTTACCGCTTTCAGGGTTGGCCGCGGCTTTTGTAGGGATATTAATATCTCCAGTCTCTGCAAGACTTAAAGGACTAAATCTTGGACTAGTTACTTTAGCTTTAGTTTTCATAGGAGCACATTTTTTCTCAAATCTTAAATTCATAACGGGTGGCGCTGGACTTGGTAGAAAAGCTGCTTCCTTAAAATTTTTAGGTCAAGATCTTGAGGCTGGTTTACAAATCGGAAATGTTCTCCTGGAAAAAAATGATATCATATATTATTTTTCACTTCTTCTCTGTATTGTTATGGGGTTAGGAGTAAAAAACCTTACTAGGTCAAAAATTGGTAGAGCTTTTTCTGCAATAAGAGATAGGGATATTGCTGCAGAAGCACTCGGAATTAATTTATTTAAATTTAAAATGTATGCTTTTGCGTTATCAAGTTTTTATGCAGGAATCGCAGGTTCTTTATTATTTACTATTGCCGGTGGTGTAGAGCCAGGAACATTTAATCTTTTATATTCAATAATATTTATCGCAATTGTAATTATTGGGGGAGCAGGTACAGTACTTGGACCACTGTATGGAGCTTTTTTCTTCACAACATTACCTGGAATAATTCAAGCTGTTTTACATGCAACAGGATTGTCAGATACAGGCTTTTTTCTAAATGCAGGGGAGATAGAACGTATTGTTTTCGGCTTTTTTATCATTTTTTTCTTGATTTTTGAACCCCGAGGGTTGTGGGGTATTTGGTTTAGGTTACGGAATTATTTTAAAGCTTGGCCTTTTTCCTACTAACCTGACATTTTTCTAGTAATCTGTACTTATTAGTACTAATAATTTAAGGGGGAGAAAAATGAATTCATTGCGCAAGCGAGGAATCATCATATTTTCAATTCTTTCCTTGGTTATTGTTGCATGTGGTGGAGCAGCTGAAGAAGAAGTAGTTGAAGAAACCGTAGAAGAAGCAGTAGTTGAATCACTCGATTCTCCAGCAGTCACAACAGCAACAGCTGTAAAAACCGGAACCGGTGTTACAGCAGAACCATGTCCAGCAGAAATTGGTGGGGTACCAACTGGTGCCGATCAAAATAAAGGATGTATATATCTCGGATTGTTGAATGACTATACGGGACCTTATGCACCTGCTGGTCCAGGTCTTGAGCTTGCACAAAGAGCATTTTGGCTTTGGGCAAATGGAGCTGGAGGAATTGGAGAATATAGCGTTGCGATTAGAGAAGGTTTTGATACTGGATATAATCCACAAAAACATCTAGAGGGCTATACAGCAATTAAAGATGAAGTTGCTGCTTTAGCTATGTCACTAGGTACACCACAGACTTTATTCATTCTTGATGAAATGGACAAAGATAACATGGTTGGTGTTCCAATGAGTTGGTGGTCAGGATGGTCATACAAAGAAAATGACAAAGGATTAATTGTTGAGTTCGGAAGTCAGTATTGTGCTGATGGTATGAACGCAGTCGATTGGTCACTTGAAAATCTTGGCGATATTAAGACTGTTGGAATCATGGGCTTTGCAGGCGATTATGGTTCTGACTGGGCTGCTGGAGTTGCAAAAGCTGCAGAAGCAAATGGTCTTACAGTTGCATGGGCATATACACGTCCATCAACAGAATTTGACGTAGCACAAGCTGTAGGTTTAATGGTTACCCAACCAGTTGATGCTTATTTCCCAGCAATAAGTGCTGGTCTAATGGCTCAAGTAGCTGGTGGTGCCGCTCAGCAAGGGTTAACACCGTTTGCTATTCTTGCAGGGCCATCATTTAATGATGCCTTTGTTCAAGAAGGATTTCCATTAAAGGGATTGTTTGAATCAGGAGCAATCTATGCAATGGGACTTGGTGTAGCTCCATATGAAGCTGACACACCTGGACACGCAGTAATGAGAGCAACAATGAGTCAAATTGTTGAGAGTGCAAACGCATTCTTAGTTGCAGGATGGTCATCTCAATATCACTTAAAAGGTGTGCTTGAAGCAGCCTATAAAGGTGGAGATATATCCAGAGCAGGTATTAGAAGAGCTGCCGCAAATGTAACAGTTTCATCTGATGGAATGATGGAACCAAGAGAATTAGGTCAAGATAGAGCTGATACAGCAGCTTATATCGGTATACCTGATGGATCTATCGGTAGTGGTCAAAGAGTACTTGCATTTAATTATCAAGGATCAACAGCTAAATCATATGATTGGACCTCTGGTTCTTGTTCATAAAAATTAACTGATAAATTAAAGAGCCGGCTTTGCCGGCTCTTTTTTTATATAGTTGAATTCAAATTAAAATAAAATCGTGAAAAAATTATTTGAAAAAAATAAAGTCTTAAAACTTGCAATTATCACGTATCTAGTTGCAATTTTTCCATTTGGTTTTGCAAAAACAGATTACTATTTTATGTCACCAGGCCCTCCTTATCAATGGGATATTTCAATTGAAGATGAAAAGACTTTTGAATTTGATGGAAATTTATACCAGTTAACTGTAAGACGTGATGAAGCAAATTACTTTGTTTATGCATGGGCTAATTTAAACAGTCAAATTGATTTGTATCCCAGAGAAGTTATTTTGCCTGATGGAGTTACACCTCAAGAACTTTCTGAGATAAGCATTCAAAATATGATTACTTCCGAAAATGTGGCAATAGCAGTTGCTCTTAATTCTTTGGGATATGACATTGAATCTGAGGGAGATGGTGTTTTAGTTGTAGGCCTGCTCGATGACTCGCCCGTAAAAGATAAACTTTTTAAAAATGATTTAATTACTTCAATAAATAATCAGAACGTAAAATCATCAACGGAATTTATATCTTTATTGAAGAGTTATGAAATTGGTGACACTGTTGAAATTGGATTAGTAAGAGATGAAAAACAGTTAAAAATTAAAACCACTCTTATTGAGCATGTTGAGTATGCAAACGAACCAATGGTTGGATTCCTAGCCTCAACTCCTAATCAAAAATTTACTTTCCCATTTGATATTGATATCAATACTGGAAACGTTGGTGGACCTTCTGCAGGAATGATGATGGCACTGAATGTTTATAACTTACTAACAGAGAGTGACATAACAAATGGTGAAAAAATAGCAGGAACTGGAACTATAGAAATTGATGGCTCAGTTGGACCTGTTGGAGGCGTAAAGCAAAAAGTAATCGCAGCAAAAAGAGCAAATGCTTCATTGATACTTGTTCCTACAGCGAATTATTTAGAAGCAAGTGTCTTTTCTGATGAAAATACATCTATTGTTGCAGTCGATTCATTTGAAGAAGCTCTTGATGTAATTTCTGACTTTAGTTCACGTTAAAGACGAAACATAAATACAATAAATCTACATGGTTAATATCGGTAATTTAAATACAAATTCAGAGAGAAGAGGATTCTCTTTTATTGTTTTCATTGCAATCATTGGTTTCTCCCTTGCTAGGGGAATTGCTAATTTCTATACAAATTACCTATGGTTTGATTCTGTCGGATTGGAAAGTGTTTGGGTAAAAATCTTATTAACAAGGACAGCACTTGTAGGTGCTACTTCATTAATCGCATTTATATTTATATTTACGAACTTAAGATTGGCAACAAGAGCAACTCCAGTAATGGACATCTTTGAAGCTTTTGACTCTGATGATCCTCTAGCTAGGTTCAGAAACTTTGTAAGTGAACGATTTGCT
>LUMN01000019.1_pt1 | contig 47950 bp, 49 predicted proteins | sample 729991 | NCBI WGS metagenome assembly LUMN01 (sample SAMN03860262, study PRJNA289734) | marine metagenome | biome: seawater column; feature: ocean; material: water; isolation source: Red Sea water column Station 22 - depth 25m | place: Saudi Arabia: Red Sea | collected 2011-10-15 | depth 25 m
CAACATTGATGCTAAATTGAATAAAAATAAGTTCATTGTACCGGGCTTAGGTGACGCAGGCGATAGGTATATGGGTACTTGAAGTTATCCATAAAAAATCCTATTATTTTTCCATTATCTCATTTTTTAATGCATTTTTTTATCAAGAAAATGTTATCAATGAGATATCTATAATTCATATTTAAGGGGGATTTTTGGTATGAAGAAAATTTTAAGTATTTTTACAGTTTCTTTCGCTCTTGTCTTCTCTTCAAGTGCGTTTGCAAATAAAATTGGAGTTGTGTATGACTCTGGAGGAAAGTTCGATAAATCATTTAACGAACTAGCTTACGAAAGCGCATTAAGAGTTCAAAATGAACTTGGTTGGGACATGGTTGAATTTGAAGCTTCAAATAACACTCAAATTGAACAAGGTATGCGTAAGATCGCAGATAGAGGCGCATCACTAATCGTAGCAATGGGTTTTGCTCAAGCAGATGCAGTTGCAGCAGTTGCTCCAGATTATCCGGATACAAACTTTGTTGCAGTTGATGTTTGTTGGGTAGATGATCCAGCTAGCAACATTTATCAAGCTTGTTACAAAGAGCACGAAGGTTCATTCCTAGTTGGTATGATTGCGGCTATGGCGTCTGAAAGTGGAACAATTGGATTTGTTGGAGGAATGGATATTCCTTTAATTAGAAAGTTCCAAGGAGGCTATGAGCAAGGTGCTCAATATGTTAATCCTAACATTACAGTTTTAGCTAATATGACTGGAACAACACCAGAAGCATGGAACAACCCAACTAAAGGTGCTGAGTTAACAAAAGCACAAATTGATGGTGGTGCAGATGTTGTTTATCAAGCAGCGGGTGGAACAGGTATTGGTGTTCTTCAAGCAGCAGCTGATGCAGGTATAATGGGTATCGGCGTTGATACAAACCAAAACTGGATGCACCCAGGTAACATGCTTACTTCTATGTTAAAGCGTTTGGACTTAACAATTTTTGAACAAGCTCAAAAAACAGAAGCTGGTACTTTCGAGTCAGGAATTCACATTCTTGGTTTAGCAGAAGGTATGGTTGGTTATGCTACTGAAGACGGAATGGTAACTTCTGAAATGGCATCAGCTGTAGAAGCAGCAGCAGCAGAAATTGTGAGCGGCTCTATGGAAGTAGCTGACTGGTCACAAGAGTAATAGAACTATTTCAAATAATCAGGTGAGACCTAAGATTTAGACAATTTTATGGTCTCACCTATAAAGTAAATGGTAAAGAAATAAATCTTAGATCACCAAAAGATTCAATTATCAATGGCATTGGTATGGTGCACCAACATTTTATGTTGGTAGAAAATTTTACAGTTTTAGAAAATATTATTCTAGGATTTGAAGGTGAGCTCGTATTTGGAAAAAATTTAGAAAAAGCAAAAAAAGATTTAAAAGATTTATGTGACACATATAAATTAAATATAGATCTTAACTCTACAATCTCTGATTTATCAGTTGGGTTTCGTCAAAGAGTCGAAATTTTAAAGTCACTTTATAGAGGTGCAGAAATTCTTATACTTGATGAACCAACAGGTGTCTTAACACCTCAAGAAGTTGATGAACTTTTCAAAATATTACGATCTTTAAAAGAAGAAGGTAAAACAATAGTTCTAATTACACATAAATTAATTGAGATAATGGATTTAACAAGTGAAGTTTCTGTAATGCGCCAGGGTGAAATGGTGGGTCACACCAAAACAGAAAATACAAATAAAGAACAATTGGCTGAAATGATGGTTGGAAGAAGTGTATTACTAAGACTTGATAAATCTGAAGTAAAAGCAGGAGAGGTTTTATTTAGTGTTAAGAATCTTACAGTTAAAGATGATCTTGATGTAACAAGAGTAAAGAATGTTGATTTAGAAATTCGTTCAGGAGAAATATTAGGCTTAGCGGGTGTTACTGGAAACGGACAAACAGAATTATTAGAAGCGCTTTCCGGTATAAGAAAAGTTGAGTCTGGAGAAATATATTTAGAAGGAAAAAAAGTATCGGATAGTCAAAATTTCTTGGACCCAAGAGAGTTAAAAGATAAGGGGCTAGCTCATGTTCCTGAGGATAGACAGAGGATGGGTCTAGTTACAGATTTTAAAGCCTATGAAAATTTAATTTTTGGTTACCACGATCAGCAACCTTTTTCAAAGTCATCAGTTCTAAATCATAGAGATATAATTTCTCATTCTAAGAAAATAATGGAAGAGTATGATGTAAGGCCTCAATCACCAAACTTAATTACATCCAATTTTTCTGGAGGTAACCAACAAAAGATAATTTTAAGTAGAGAACTAAATGAAAATCCAAAAGTATTATTAGTTGGTCAGCCAACGAGAGGTGTAGACATTGGCGCAATTGAATTTATTCATCAAAGATTGATAGACATGAGAGACAGAGGCGCAGCAATACTTTTGGTATCTGTTGAATTAGATGAAGTGCTTTCATTGTCGGATAGAATTGTTGTAATGTTTGATGGAAAAATAGTTGGTGAAAAAGAAAATAAAAATGTCACTGACCGTGAGTTAGGTTTGTTGATGGCAGGAGTAGTGTAATGGCGCCAGTAGATAAATCTAAAGTACCTTGGTGGGTTTCAAATCTTATTGTTCCACTTGTAAATTTAACTTTAGCACTTCTTGTTTCGGGTCTGTTTATATTCATCGCAGGAGAAAATCCCTATGAAGCAGTAAGATTAATCATTTATGGTTCTTTTGGTTATATTGAAGGTTTTGCGTATACACTTTACTACACTACAAATTTTGTATTTACTGGTTTGGCATTTGCTGTCGCATTTCATTGTAGGCTTTTCAATATAGGTGGAGAAGGCCAAGCCTATATTGGTGGACTTGGCGTTTTCTTAGTTGCGATAAATTTTAGTTTTTTACCTGTGCCAATAGTGTGGTTATTATCTATCGCCGGGGCTGTTGTTTTTGGTGCAGCTTGGGCATTTATACCTGCATATCTTCAGGCAACTAGAGGTAGTCACGTAGTAATTACTACCATCATGTTTAACTTTATAGCTGCATCATTGATGGTTTTCTTATTAGTTGACGTAATTAGAGACACAACACAAATGGGCCCACATACAGTTGCTCTTCCAAAGGAGCAATGGTTTCCAAGTTTTAAAGATTTTGCTGGTCTGTTTGGAATTAAGATAAGATACTCTCCATTAAACATTTCTTTTTTACTAGCAATTGCAGCTTCAGTTTTTGTATGGTTCTTAGTTTGGAAAACAAGATGGGGTTATGAAATGAGGGCTGTGGGGCACAATACGCAAGCAGCAATTTATGCAGGCATTTCTCCATATAAAAATATAATCATAGCAATGTGTATTTCTGGAGGCTTGGCGGGGTTACTAGGTGTTAATGAAATATTAGGGGTTCACCATAAAATAGTAGCAGGATTTCCTGCTGGTTATGGCTTCACTGGAATTGCAGTTGCATTAATGGGAAGAAATCATCCAATAGGAATTTTCCCAGCTGCATTTTTATTTGGTATTTTATACCAAGGAGGGTCTGAAGTTACTTTTGATATGCCAAACATAACTAGATATATGTTTGTTGCTGTTCAGGGAGTAATTATTTTATTCAGTGGAGCTTTAGAAAATTTATTTAGACCACAAATTGAAAGCTTCTTTGTTAATAGACTAAACATAAAAGCGAGTACGTAATGGAATTTTTATCTGATATTGCTTCTTTGATTAATTCTACTTTAAGAATTTCAACACCTTTAGTTTTTGCAGCGATGGCTGGAATATTTGCAGAACGATCAGGTGTTATTGATTTTAGTTTAGAGGGAAAAATGCTTATGGCTGCTTTTGTTGCAGCAGTAGGTTCTTATTTTTTAGGTAATCCTTGGTTAGGTTTATTACTAGCAATTATCGCATGTGTAAGTTTATCTATGTTACATGGTTTTGCATCTGTTACATATAAAGGTGATCAAGTTGTATCCTGCGTTGCAATCAATATTTTAATAATTGGTTTAACCACAGCATTAGCAGCAGCTTGGTTTGGACAAGCAGGTCTAACACCAACGCTTAATGAAGATCAGCGTTTTTTAGAAGTTAACCTTCCTTTTGCTGAGAGTTTAAGAGATGTACCAATAATAGGAACAATATATAGTGATATATTAAGTGGACATTATATTTTTGTTTATCTAGCTTATCTTTCAGTCCCATTAGTGTTTTGGGTTGTTTTTAAAACTAGTTTTGGACTAAGACTAAGAGCAGTAGGAGAAAATCCAAGTGCTGTTGATACAGCTGGTATTAATGTTTTTGCCATGAGATATAAAGCGCTAGCAATCAATGGTGTTTTAATTGCTTTTGCAGGCGCACACCTATCAACAGCAGTTAATGCAAATTTCTTTAGAGAAATGTCAGCGGGAAGAGGATACTTAGCTTTAGCAGCAATGATCTTTGGAAAGTGGCATCCTAAAACTGCCCTAGTTGCTTGTTTACTTTTTGGATTTACTGATGCTCTTCAAATTAGATTGCAGGGAGTAGAATTACCTGCGATAGGTGAAATACCAGTACAGTTAATTCAGGCAATACCATATGTATTAACAGTTGTTTTACTTGCGGGTTTTGTTGGTAAAGCGATAGCTCCTAATGCTATTGGACAACCTTACATTAAAGAAAGATAATTAAATACTTATTTAAAAAAAATTCCTATATACTTTATTTTTGCTAGGAGAAAATATGTCAATACTAGAAAAATACATGAAGGTTTTTAATGAAAAAGATGAAGCAGGAATGAACGAAATTATCCATGATGATTTCAAATTTACAATGCATTCTAGTGGAAATGTTTTATCAAAGTCCGACGTTATAGGCTGGGCTATGAGTGACGACATTAATGATGATAAGTCTAGAATTGTATACGAAAATGACGAGATTGGGATACATCACTCTTTCGTTACTTTTAAAGATGGCAACACACAAGCTGTGATGGCAGTATACAAATATAAAGATGGCAAAATAATTTCATTAGAAACTGGGGCAACCAATATGCCAAAATAAAAAAAGTGGAACTCTAAGTTCCACTTTTAAATTAATTTAAATTATTTTTATTGTTCTAAATCGAAACGATCAGCATTCATCACTTTGTTCCAAGCTTTGATGAAGTCTTTTTTCATTTTTTCTTCACTATCATCACTTGCATAAAGTTCTGCTATTGCTCTTAATTGAGAATTGGATCCAAAAACAAGATCTACTCTAGATGCAGTTCTTACTTTTTCTCCTGTAATTTTATCTGTAGCTTCGTATGAGTTACTTCCAGTTGGCTTCCAACTAACACCCATATCTAAAAGTTTATCAAAAAAATCATTTGTTAACTTACCTTTTGTATCAACAAATAATCCTCTTTGATCTGAACTAATACCCATAGATCTCATACCACCAACAAGTACAGTCATTTCAGGAGCAGTTAGTCCTAATAGTTGTGCCTTATCCAACATTAATTCTTCAGCAGTAACATCATAATTCATTTTTAAATAATTACGAAAAGCATCTGCTTCTGGCTCTAAAACTGCAAATGAATCAATATCAGTTTTATCTTGAGTGGTATCACCTCTACCTGGAGTAAAAGGCACTTCCATTCCAGTTGCCTGTTCCACACCCACATTACCAGCAAGAACAATTACATCAGCTACTGAAGCCCCTGTCTCATTTGCAATAGGCTCAAGAATACCAAGAACTTTTTTTAATTGCTCTGGTTTATTAACTTCCCAATCTTTTTGAGGAGAAAGTCTAATTCTTGCTCCATTTGCTCCACCTCTCATATCTGATCCTCTAAATGTAGAGGCACTTGCCCAAGCAGTTTCAACCATTTCTTGAGTTGTTAAACCACTACTTAAAATTTTAGCTTTTACTGTTTCAACATCATAGTTTGAATGACCTTGAGGCACAGGGTCTTGCCAAATCAATTCTTCTTCTGGAACTTCTGGTCCCATATATCTAGTTTTTGGACCCATATCTCTATGTAGAAGTTTAAACCAAGCTCTAGCAAATTGATCAGCAAAATATTCTGGGTCTTTGTGAAATTTTTCTGATACTTTTCTGTATTCAGGATCTTCACGCATTGCCATATCTGCTGTTGTCATCATTGTAGGAACTTTTACTGATGGATCATCAACTTGAGGAGCCATGTGTTCCTCTTTTTGATCAATCGCATGCCAGATTTGAGCACCTGCTGGACTTTTTACTAACTTCCATTCGTAACCTAGAAGCATATCAAAGTATCCATTATCCCACTGAGTTGGATTAGGTGTCCATGGACCTTCTATACCACTTGTTGTGGTATCACGACCAACACCTGAACCGTGCAAGTTATTCCAACCTAAACCCATTTGTTCTAAAGGAGCTCCTTCTGGTTCTGCTCCTACTAGAGCTGGATCACCAGCACCATGTGCTTTACCAAAAGTATGTCCACCTGCAGTTAGTGCTACAGTTTCAGTGTCGTTCATTGCCATTCTTGCAAAGGTTTCTCTTATATCTTTTGCACTAGCAAGAGGATCAGCTTTTCCATCCGGTCCTTCAGGGTTTACGTAAATTAATCCCATTTGCACTGCTGCAAGTGGATTATCTAAAATTCTATCACCAGTATACCTTTTATTTTGTAGCCATTCTTCTTCTACACCCCAGTAAATATCTTCTTCTGGAGCCCAAATGTCAGGACGTCCACCACTAAATCCAAAAGTTTTACCTCCCATAGATTCAATTGCAACGTTACCTGTTAAAATAAATAAATCAGCCCAACTAATTTTATTTCCATATTTTTTCTTTATTGGCCAAAGAAGTCTTCTTGCTTTATCTAAGTTACCATTATCCGGCCAACTGTTTAACGGGGCAAAACGTTGAGCTCCTGTTCCACCACCACCACGGCCATCACCAGTTCTATAAGTTCCAGCAGCATGCCATGTCATACGAATAAAGAAACCACCATAATGACCATAATCAGCTGGCCACCAATCTTGAGAATCAGTCATCAGATTATGGAGGTCTTTTTTTAATGCAGCATAATCTAATTTTTTGAACTCTTCTCGATAGTTAAATCCAGCTTCCATTGGATCTGATTTACGATCATGTTGATGAAGTATGTTTAAGTTAAGTTGATTAGGCCACCATTCGCGGTTAGATGTACCTTCTCCCATATTTTTTGTAATTGCTCCGTGCATTACAGGGCATTTACTTTCTGCATCCATTTAGAACCTCCGTTATTTAATACTAATATATAAAGAATTTAAATTAAAGAAAAGTGAAAACTATAACTCAATTTTGAAATTTTCAGGTCGCCACGTCGCAGGTGCAAGTTCAAAATCATCAAAATCAAAAGCAGGTGCGACAGTGCATCCAATTAAACTGAAAGCACCAGAGGATCTCATTGCAAACCATGTATTTGCTGTTACGGTGTAAATATAATTATTATCTGACCCTAAAGAAAAAACTTCATAATTAACTCCGTCATTTGATGTGAAAACTTCTAGAGGATCTCCAGAATAAAAATGTAATATTTCATTTTTAGTTAATCGATGCCAATGTGATTTTTCGTTCCTCTTTAATAAGTAATAAATTTGACTAACATTTTCGTTCTTAAAATTTTCAACATAATGTCCTCCTTCAGGATGACTTATCATATTGAGTTTTTTTATTAAATTATCTGCTTCCACTTAGATTAAATGACCAAGTTTACTTTTCTTAGTTGAGATATATTTTTCATTATACTTATTGGTGTCTGAGAAAATAGGAATTCTTTGATTTACTTTGATACCCATATCTTCAAGCGCTTTTATTTTTTTTGGATTATTAGTCATCAAGTCTAATTTCTTGATTGCTAAATATTTTACCATTCCAGCAATATTTTCATATGTTCTCTCATCATCTTTGAAACCCAATTGATGATTAGCTTCAACGGTATCTAGTCCCTTATCTTGTAAACTATATGCTTTAATTTTGTTTGAAAGACCAATGCCTCTTCCTTCTTGTTGAAGATAAAAAATAACCCCTCTTCCATTTTGAGCAATTTGTTTTAATGATTCAGTTAGTTGGAATCTACAATCACATCTCATACTAAAAAAAGATTCCCCTGTAATACACTGCGAATGAATTCTTGATAAAACTGGCTCATCGGTAAGCAAGTCACCCATACATATTGCTAAATGATCTTTAGATTCATTTTCATCTGTAAAGGCATGTACAGTGAACTCTCCAATATCTGTTGGAAGTTTGCTAGTTTCAATAAACTTTAATTTGTCTGACATTATAGTTTAGTAGGATTTGGGGCACCTTTATATACTTCTTCAGGATCAAAAACTTTTTCTTTCTCTTCAAATTTAAGAACAACTTTAGAGCTAGAATTATCCAAAGGAATACTTCTATAAAAACACAATCTTGATCATCATCAATTCTTATTTCTTTTATCTTCTGCGTTAATCCACTTGTTTTACCTTTGTGCCAAAGGGTATTTCTACTTCTAGAAAAATAAACAGCTTCGCCCAAACTTATAGTTTTTTTAAAAGCTTCTTCATTCATATAACCTTGCATAAGTAGTTCACCAGATGAAAAATCTGTTGTTACAACGGGTATTAGACCATTTGAATCAAATTTCGGAGCAAGCTCATTTGACTCTTCAACTTGTTCTATAGATTTTCTTTTTTCAAATTGAATGTTATTCATTTTTTAATTTTTCAGCAGCTTCTAATGCAAAGTAAGTCAGTATACCATTTGCCCCAGCTCTTTTAAAAGATAAAAGAGATTCCATTACAACTTTTTCATTAAGCCAACCTTTATTAATTGACTCTTTTATCATCGAATATTCACCAGATACTTGGTAGGCAAAAGTTGGAACTTTAAATTCTGATTTTATTCTAGAAATAATATCAAGATAAGGCATACCAGGCTTAACCATTACCATATCTGCTCCTTCACTTATATCTAATCCAACTTCTCTAATCGCTTCCTCACTGTTTGATGGATCCATTTGATATGTTAATTTACCATCTTTACCTAAACTAGAACCAGAACCTATAGCATCTCTAAAAGGTCCATAAAAACCCGAAGCATATTTTGCAGCATAAGAGAGAATAAGGGTATCTGCTAAATTGTTTGAATCTAATGCAGTTCTTATTCTTCCCACTCTTCCATCCATCATATCCGACGGGGCGATTACATCACAACCAGCATTCGCTTGGACTAGAGCTTGTTGTTCCAAAACCTCCAAAGTTTTATCATTATCTATTTTATCATTTATAACTAAACCATCATGCCCATGGTCCGTAAAAGGATCTAACGCAACATCACATACAATACCAATATTTGGAAAATCTTTTTTGATACTTTTAATTGATCTGCATACCAAATTGTTTTCATCTACAGCTAAACTTCCCTCAGAATTTTTAAGACCACTTTCAATTTGCGGAAAAATTGCAATAGCAGGAATATTAAATTTAACAGCTTTTTCTACTTCACTTAAAAGTTTATCAATAGAGTATCTGCTTACACCAGGCATCGAATTAATAGGATCATCAACCTTGTTTCCCTCGCATACAAATAGAGGCAAGATTAAATCATTAACACTAAGTGTATTTTCAGCAACTAAACGACGAGAAAATTCTTTCATTCTATTACGTCTAAGTCTTGTACTTGGAAACTTGCCTTGCATGTTATTCATTTTTTATTCTATTGGTGATTTTGCTTCTTTAGATAAGCTAGTAACAATATCTTCTAATTTAAAGGTCTTTGTTTCAGAAGATCCAATTCTTCTAACAGATACTGTTTTATCTTGAGCTTCTTTTTTTCCAACAGCAATAATTGCTGGCACTTTACTATTACTGTGTTCACGTATTTTATAACCAATTTTTTCATTACGTGTATCTATTTCTGCTCTAATTCCTTTTGATACTAATGCTTTTTGTACTTCATATGCATACTCATCAGTATCAGATGTAATTGTAGCAACTACAGCTTGCAATGGTGAAAGCCAAAACGGAAGATGGCCTGCATAATGTTCAATTAGAATGCCGGTGAATCTCTCTAAGGAACCAAATAGAGCTCTATGCAACATGACTGGTATTTTTTTATTACCATCTTCTCCAATATAAGTGGCTCCCAATCTTCCAGGTAAATTTAAATCTACTTGCAGTGTTCCGCATTGCCAGTCTCTGCCAATTGCATCACGTAAAACAAACTCTAATTTTGGACCGTAAAATGCACCTTCTCCTGGGTTGAGTGTATACTCAAGACCTGTTGCTTCCATGGCTTGCATTAATGCAGCCTCAGCTTTATCCCAAATAGCATCATCCCCTACGCGTTTTTCAGGACGGTCAGAAAATTTAATTCTAACATTATCGAAACCAAAGTCCTTATAGATACTAAGTATCAAATCACATACCGTTTTACTTTCTTGTGTAATTTGATCTTCTGTACAAAATATATGTGCATCATCTTGTGTGAATGCTCTCACCCTCATTAATCCATGAAGAGCACCTGATGGTTCATAACGATGTACTTTTCCGAATTCAGATAATAGAAATGGTAAGTCTCTATAACTTTTTAATCCTTGTTTAAAAATTTCTACAGCACCAGGGCAATTCATTGGTTTGATAGCATAAATTTTATCGTCTTTTGCTTCAGTTCTAAACATCATGTCACTAAATTTGTCCCAGTGACCAGACGTTTCCCATAGAGACTTATCCATCATGTCTGGCGTATTAGTTTCTACGTAACCTGCCTTGTCTTGTCTGTTTCGCATATAATTTATTAGCGACTGGAATAATGTCCAACCCTTAGGATGCCAAAACACCGCTCCAGGAGCCTCTTCCTGAAAATGAAATAAATCCATTTCTCTTCCTAGTTTTCGGTGATCTCTTTTTTCTGCTTCTTCAATTTGTAAAAGGTGTTGTTCAAGATCCTTTTCTGTTGCCCAGGCCGTTCCATAAATTCTTGTTAGCATTGTATTAGATGAATCACCTCGCCAGTAAGCGCCAGCAACTTTCATTAATTTAAATGCTTTACCAATTTGTTTTGTTGAAACCATATGAGGGCCTCGGCACAAGTCTAACCAATCACCTTGTTTGTAAATACTAATTTCCTCATTATCAGGCAGATCATTAATTAGTTCAACTTTATAGTCTTCACCTTTGTCTTTAAAATATTTTATCGATTCCTCTTTAGACCACACTTCTCTTATGAAATTTTTATTTCTTTGAATGATATCGTGCATCTTCTTTTCAATTTTTGGAAGATCTGCAACAGTAAAAGGTTCATCTCTTGCAAAATCATAATAAAAACCATTTTCAATTGCTGGACCAATTGTAACTTGTGTTCCAGGGAATAATTCCTGGACAGCTTCTGCCATTACATGAGCACAATCATGTCGTATTAATTCAAGTGCTTCCTCGCTATCTCTTTTTAAAATCGCTACAGATGCATCACCATTAATAGGTAAACTAATATCTTTTATCTCATTATTAATTTTTATAGCAACTGATTCTTTGGCAAGAGATTTAGAAATTTGCGATGCCAATTCAAGACCATTGATGCCTTTATCAACTTCCTTTTTATTTCCATCTGGAAATGTAATTATTATCTTTTCACTCATCTAGATTTCCGCCAAATCGTTCCTTTATCAGTATCTTCTATTTCTATGCCTTTATCTTTTAATGTGTCCCTAATAGTATCTGCCAAATTAAAATTTTTACTGCGTCTAGCTTCATTACGTTCATTTATCAACCTTTCAATTTCTTCAGCATTTTCAGTATCTTTTTGATTATAACCTAACCAATTTCCTGGATCATCTTCAAGAATACCTAATATTTTACCGGCAGAAAGAAGATTTTTTTTGATTTCTTTTTTTCTTTCATCAGATGCAGATGAAGCATCATTTGCTTCTTCATTAAGTTTTGCAATGACTTTAGGTGTATTCAAATCATCTAAAAATGATTCCATTATAGAATCAGAAGGTAAGTTAGAATCTATTGCAACTTCTGACAGCTCTAATAGAACTCTATAAAGTCGATCTATCATTTTGCTATTTTGTTCAATGATTTCTTCTGTCCAGTTCAATGGCTGTTTGTAATGAGCTGACAACAATGTTAATCGCAAAACCTCTCCCTTGTATTTTTTATTGAGATCATGAACGAGTCTAATATTGCCAATTGACTTTGACATTTTTTCTCCCTCAACATTAACAAATCCATTATGAAACCAATAAGTTGCAAAATCTTTAGGATCTTTATTTTCAGATATGGAACAAGTTTGTGCTATTTCATTTTCATGATGCGGAAACACCAAGTCAATACCACCGCTATGGATATCAAAAGGAAGACCTAATGATTTTTCTGACATAACGGAGCACTCTAAATGCCATCCTGGTCTTCCAAATCCCCAAGGTGAATCCCAACCAGGTAAGGGTGAGGGAGATGGTTTCCATAAAATAAAATCTGCTGGATCTTTTTTGAACGGCGCTACTTCAACACGGCTTCCAGCTATTTGTTCATCTCTATTTCTTTTTGAAAGAATTCCATAATTATCAAAACTTGGCACATGAAATAAAACATGACCCTCTTTTTCATAAGCTTTATTTTCATCAATTAATTTTTTTATCAACTCGATCATTTCTTTAATATGATCAGTTGCCCTTGGTTGAATATCAGGAAGATTAACACCAAGTGCACTCATGTCATTATTGTAAATCTCTGTATATTTATTTGTGATAACACTAATGTCCTCACCTGTTTCTTTAGAAGCTTCTATAATCTTGTCATCAATATCAGTGATATTAGATACATAGGTCACTTGTTTAAATTGTGTTTTTAATACACGGACTAATAAATCATTTACAACTGCCATACGCGCATTACCTATGTGCGCAAAATTGTAAACAGTTGGACCGCAAGCATATATTCTTACATGATCTGGATTAACTGGTTTAAAAAATTCTTTTTTACCACTTAATGTGTTTTGTAACTGTAATGACATCAATATAATTTTTAATAATTAAGTTCTATTACCACGGGTTCGCCATGAACTAAAATGATTGCGGCTTTTTCAAATGATGGAGGACCTTTTGGTTGATAATTATTACTAAAGGCAAAACCTTCTTTTGGTCTCCAGAATAATCCAGTCTTTAATTTTCCATCTGAATCTTCATCGTGATAGGCAACAATTGCTATTTTTCCTTCATGTATCTTACTCAAAGGAACTACAACCTCACCCTTTTGCACTCTTTTTCTAACGCTCTCAATTGCTAATTCTTCATCCAAAAAGCTCTCTTTTGAGTCATATATCTTAACATCAATGTAACCATCACCATGTTCTACATTTGGAAAAATGATAGTTCCATGTGCAAAAAGACCTAAAGACCATGTGACTGTTAAGCCAAAAAAGAATATTTTAGTAAAAAAACTTTTCATATAAGTATCCTAATTATAATAGAATCAAGTGCTGAACAATAAAGAATATCTAAATAGACTATATCAATCAGATAAACCTCTTATAATTTATAAAACTGATAAGGGTTATGACATCTATACTGATTTTTCTAGAAGAATTATTATTAATAAAAAAAATCTAAAATATTTTCTTAATATCCAATCAAAATCAAAAAAATCTAAGATTGAAGAATTGAATTGTTATGTTGGTTTCTTTGGTTATAAACTTCTTTGTGAAAATATAGGAATAAAGTTTCCAAAACAGCGATCTAAAAATTTTCATAGCGGTGTATTTTACAAGCCACAAACTAAAATTAGTATTGGTAAGAAAATACTAATCAAAAGCATTAAACCCAATTTTAGAAATATAAGTATAAATACAAAAAAATATTTACAGTTAAATAAAAAGTTTAATCTTAATTTATCTTTAAAGCAGTACTCTAAGATATTTAATGATTTCTCTAAAAATATTAAACAGGGAAAAACTTATCAAATTAAAATAGCTCAAACATATTCGAAAAAAGGTAATATCAATTCTATTGATCTTTTTTGGAAGCTAATGAAAATGAATGAATCGCCTGAAAGTTTTCTTATCAGGGAAAAAGACTATAATATCGTAAGTTGTTCACCAGAGACACTCATATTGAAAAAAAATAACACAATTAGAACTAAACCTATTGCTGGAACATTAAGAAAAACAAAGCAGTTAAATAAAAATAAAGCTCTCACATTCTTTAGAAGAAATGAAAAAGAAACCAAAGAACATAATATGATTGTTGATATGGAAAGAAATGATCTGTCTAAAATTTGTAAAACAGGATCTGTAAAAATAGATAAACTAAAAAAGGTTGAGGAATATCGAGATCTTTTTCATTACGTTACGACAATCAAGGGAGTTATAAAAAATAAAATGAGTAACCATGATATAATTTCTTCTTTAATGCCAGGTGGTTCAGTCATTGGTTGTCCAAAAATTAGTACTATTCAACTTCTAAATAGAAAAGAAAAATTTGACAGAAATATTTATACAGGCAGTTTTGGAATTATACATTCAAATGGTGATATGCGATTTAACATAATGATTAGAACACTACTTAATTTTAAAAATGATATTGAATTATCAGTTGCTAGTGGTGTGATCTTAGGTAGTACTGCAAAAAAAGAATATAATGAAAATTATATTAAAGCTAAATCACTTTTAGATCTATTTAACTAATGATTTATCTCATTGATCACGAAGACTCATTCACATACAATTTAGCTCATCTACTAGATAGTATTGAGCCAACATTTGTTTCAAATTATTATGAAATAGATCAAACAAAACTAGAAAAATCTTCGACCATCGTTCTTTCACCAGGCCCTGGTGAACCAAAAGATTATCCATTAACAACTAAGATTTACAATAAATATAAAGGAAAGAAAAAAATATTAGGAATATGTTTAGGTTTCCAACAAATAGTTTTTTGTGAAGGAGCTAAAATAGTTCAACAAAAAAATATTCTTCATGGTTATCAGAGTCATATTAAAGTTACTAACGATAAATCAATTTTTAAAAAAAATTTTAATTTTTTAGGAGGTCGATATCATTCCTTAAAAATGGCTGAACCATTTGTTTCTCAATCAATGATAATTACAATGCGTTGTGTAAAAACAAATGTAGCAATGGCGGTTGAAGATGATATTAATAAAGTCTATGGATTACAGTTTCACCCAGATTCATTTTTAACTCCACATGGAAAATATCTTATTAAAAAAATCCTTTCACGCTAAGAATTTTAAATTACTTAAGTTCAATTCTCTTTGGGGATACAAGGGTATCTTTACAACTATTAGACTATTTGGCAAAGGGCCAAATTTTATCTTAGTTGATCAGCATTTAAAAAAACTAAATAAAGATTTAAGATACTTTGGCATTGATGTTAAAATTTCAAAAAATTTTTTAACTAATTTTTTAAATAAATATTCTAAAATTAAAAATTACGACCACCTATTAAGAATTGCAGTCACAAAAAAAATAATCTCATTATCTGTACGTAAACGAAACAAAGATCATAAGTATTTTACTGCAAAATTTTTTAGATTCCAACGGGCTTTACCTAACTTCAAAAACTTACAGTACAAAAAAATAATTTCTTTACAAAAAAAAATTAATTTACAAAAAGAAGAAATTCTTTTTTACTTTAACAATAAAATTTTAGAAGGCTCTACGACCAATTTAATTTTTGTAAATGGTAATAAATTATTTATTCCAAAAAATTACTATTATTATGGAATTACTCTAGAATACTTAATTAAAAATCTACCTTATAAAATTCATAGAACAGATATTAATATTTCTAGTCTACATCAATTTAGTGAAATACTTTTAGTTGGTTCTGGTAAAGGTGTGGTTAGTATTTCTTTTATTAAACAATTTAATTGGTATAGGTCTTCAATGAAAATATATAATTTTTTATCAAAAAAATATTCAAAAATATTATTGAAATGAAATTAGGGAAATATAATTTTAAACTAACTAGTCCAACGGTAATGGGAATATGCAATGTTACTCCTGACTCTTTTAGTGATGGTGGAAAGAGTTTTAAAAGTTTAGATGCACTAAAAAATATTAAAGAAATGGTCAAAAATGGAGCAAGTATTATTGACATTGGAGCAGAAAGTACAAGACCTGGCTCAGATCCATTAACACACAAAGAAGAAGTTAAAAGATTAGATCAGAAGATTTATTCTTTTTAACTAAAAAATTTAAAACTGGTTTAATTTTAATGCACACACCTGCACCACCCAAAACTATGCAAAAGAAAATTCACTCATATAATAATGTTGTACAAGATATTAAAAAAATATTTCTTCAGAAAATTAAACAATTAGAAAAAATAAAAATTCCTTCATCCAAAGTTTGGTTTGACCCAGGTATTGGTTTTGGTAAAAATTTAAAACAAAATATAGAAATTATGCAAAAAATTAATCAGTTTAAGTTTAAGGGATATGGATTATTATTAGGATCATCTAGAAAAAGCTGGATCAACTTCATAGATAAGAGTGAAACAAATCAAAGATTGGGAGGTTCAATCGCTTCTGCATTATATTGTTATCAAAAGGGAGTTGATATATTTAGAGTTCACGACATAAAAGAAACGTCTCAATCATTAAAAATTTTTGAAAAACTATGTTCAAAGTAGAAATTAAAAACTTATCCATCAGTGCAAATATAGGTATCACTGCTCAAGAGCGAAAGAAAAAACAGTTATTAAAGGTAACATTAGAATTTAGTTATCCTGTTAAAAACTCACTAGATTTAAATAATATAAATAATGTGAAGGATTATTCATCTATTACTAAATATTTAAAAACTTTCATAAAGGAATCTCAATCACATACTCTTGAGAATTTAATAATAAAAACATCCAATGCTCTTGAAAAAAAATTTAAAATAAAAAAAGTTAAAATTACAATTAATAAAACAGCTGTAGCAAAAAAATATGGAGCTGAATCACTAAGTGTATCAAACTGAAACAATAATCGCACTTGGCTCAAATCTAGGTAATACTATATTTAATTTACGCTCTGCCGTTAGAGAGTTAGAAAATATTGGTAATATAAAAAAAATTGCTAATATTTATATTTCTTCTCCTTATGGATACAAATCGCAAAGTAATTTTTTTAACACCGCAATTAAACTATTAACCAATCAGCAGCCATTAGAATTAATAAATAATATTTATGAAATTGAAAAAAAATTAAAAAAAAATAAAAAAATTATCAATGGTCCAAGAAACATTGATTTGGATATTATTTTTTTTGGCAAACAAATATTTAATAAAAAAAATTTAATAATTCCTCACCCTAGAGCAGCTGAAAGAGACTTCGTGTTATATCCAATACTTGATATTGATCCTTTTCTCAGACATCCGATCGAAAAAAAATCAATAAAAGTATTATCGAAAGAGTTGCAAAATAAATATATTATTAAAAGATTATCCTACCGAAATTTGATTTAAAAAATCTTTGAGTTTTGATTTAGAAATTAAATTTCTCTGATTTTTCAAACTTCTAGAAATATCTAATCCAAAAGGTATTATTTGTTTTAGAATGTTTGAAACATTTTTTTTGTCTATACCGCCACCAATATAAACTGGAATATTTTTACTTTTTATAAATTGTATTTGTTTAATACTTTTTCTCAATGAATATTTTTTAATACTCTTTTTTCTATAAACATTCATATCAAAATAAATAACATCAACAATTTTTCTAATTGATTCAATGTACTTTTTATCAAAATTTTCTGGATTAATAGCAATACCTATTTTTAATCTTCTAAATATTTTTTTTATTTTTAATAAATCTTTTTTGGGAAAATGATATGAACATGAAATTGTCTTTGGTTTTGTAAAATCTATTTGTTCTATTAGCTTGTCTAAAGAGACATACCGAGTCAGAAGTACTGATTCTATCTTATAATTTTTACATTCTTTAATTAATGATTGTATTTTTTTATCACTAACTGTGTTTGGTCCATTTAAATTTTTACTTGCAAAACCCAATGATTTTATTTTATTTTTATGTGCCACTTCAACAGATTTCACATTTGTTATGCCACAAATTTTTAGAGGTATATTTTTCATTAAATTTTATTTTTAAAAATTATAAATATATGTAAACTATTTTTTTTTATATATGTCATTAAATTTTTATAGACGAGTAGCGTTTGGCCTGTCGCCAAATGAAAAACCAGATAAAGATCCTCTTAATTGGGCAATAAATCAATTAGATACCATACCTGATCTCTTGTGGCCTGGAACAATCCCAACAGAAAAAGATTTAAGAAAAAAATATGGTGAATGGGTCTACGGAGATAGAGAAGTTTTAAGAAAAAAATTTAAAAATGATAAACATGCCTATAGGAAAGCAAAAGATGAATTAAGAATAAAAACTGGAGAAAGATATTTTGAATTAAATGAACATGCCATTCGTCATTTTCAAACAAAGTATTCCAAACAACCTGTTTTCGAGCGTTTCTGGCTTTTTTGGGGAAATCATTTTGCAATAAGTGAAAAAGATTTTTTAGCAGAGTTTAGTACCGGACCCTATCAACGTGAAATTATTAGACCTAACATGGTTAAAACTTTTGAAGAGATGGTTCAGTCAGTTACAACTTCATGGTGTATGATTCACCACCTTGATAATTCAGAATCTTTTGGCCCCAATTCTAAAAAAGGAATGGAATGGGGAGAAACGATAAACGAAAATCATGCAAGAGAATTATTAGAATTACATACAGTATCTCCAAATGCTGGATACACTCAGGAAGATGTGATTCAGTTAGCCTATATCATGACAGGTTGGGCGCACAAATGGGATAGAAAAAATTTAGAAACCGGGGATATATGGTTTGATCAGGAAATGCATCAAAAAGGAGATAAAGTAGTTTTAGGAGTTAAATATAAAAATGATGCAAAAAGAGAACTTGCAAAGGTAATTCATGATTTGGCAACACACCCAATCTGTATCAAATTTGTTTCAACAAAATTATGCAGGCATTTTATTACAGATGAACCAACAGATGAAATGATAAACCCAGTTATAGAAGCATGGAACAAATCCAACGGTAGCCTGATTGAAATTCACAAAGCAGTTATAACGCAAGCTTACAAGTATAATGAGATTACACATAAATTTCATCCACCTGAAATATGGTTAATGCAATTATCTAGAATGTTTGATTTAAATATTCCGCTTTCATTTGAAAAAATGAATTATACTTTTAAGTTAAAGCCAAATAATAGACAAAGACAGTTATCTTGGATACTTAGAGAAATAGGTCATTCACCTTATCGTGCTAAACAACCTAATGGTTGGAGTGATTTGGAGGTAGATTGGGTATCGCCAGAATTATTATTACGTCGCTTTTGGTTTGCTTCAGTCGAACTTCCAATGCTTGTTAAATCTGGAAACAGATCCCATGGTTTTATTTTATCTTGTCTTAAAAATAATTTTGAAGAACATGAAAATATGGCATCACTTATTGATAATTTTAGATTTGGCACATCAGATTATGATTTAGGTCAAAAGTATGGAGTCATTTGTAATTTGCCAGGAGTATTAAAAATATGAACTGCACAAGAAGAAATTTTTTAATTGGAGGATCAACAACATTATTTCTTTCTGGATATTTTCCAAAAATAAGTTTTGCTTCAATGCAGAAAAAAAATCTAATTATTATATCACTTCGCGGGGGAATGGATGGTTTAACAGCTGTTCCTGTTATTGGAGATAAACGTCTCAAAAAATTAAGAAAAAAACTCATTCTGGAAGACGTTCTTAATTTGAACAGTGACTTCGGCCTTCATCCTAAATTAGAAATTTTTCATAAACTCTGGCAAAAAAATCAAGCGGCATTTGTTCATGCAACAAATATTCCTTACACAGGCAGATCACATTTTGATGGGCAAAATTTAATGGAAACTGGAGCACACATTCCATACAAAGAAAAAACAGGATGGCTTGGTAGAGGATTACTAGCTTCAAATATTATAGGAAAAGGTCTGGCAATATCTTTACCTATGCCACTTTTATTAAGAGGTGTGCCACAGAATAATAATTTCTTCCCATCACCAGATTTTGTTGAAACAAAGTTAATAGATCAAATTTATAATGAATTTAAGGGTGAGCATAACGAGCTAATTAAATCTACACTTGATACAATTAGACAAAGACCATTGTCTATGCAAATAGCTACTGACTCTGATGATAGAAAAAAACTTGCTCTTGAAGCTGCTAAACAATTAAAAGATCAAAGTGGTCCTCGAGTTGCTGTATTTGATTTAGATGGTTTTGATACCCATGCTGCTCAAGGAGGTGTTGATGGAGCGCATGCTGATGAACTAGAAGAAGTAAATAAAATTGTTACTATTTTACATGAAAATCTTGGCCAAGCGTTTGATAATACACTAATTCTTACTCTTACTGAATTTGGCCGAACTATAAAACAAAATGGAGGCTATGGAACTGAGCACGGATATGGAAGTGCAATACTAATGGCTGGAGGCTTGTTAAAAAAATCTCAAGTTTATACAGATTGGCCTGGACTAAAAAAGAAAGAATTGTTTGAGGGAAGAGATCTAAATTCGACTATTGATTCCAGGGCTGTTTATAATTCTGCAATGTCAATTTGTTTTAACCAAGATCCAGAATTTTTGCGTAAAGAAGTTTTTTGGGGAGACGAACTTCCTGATTTGTCTCAAGAATTGTTTAAGATTTAGAAATAAATAATTTTTTTAGTAATTTCATGTTAAACAAGAATATGGTTTCAGAAAATTTTGATAGTTTATTCAAGGCTGCAAAAAAAGTTAGAGAGCAAGCTCATGTGCCTTATTCAAATTTTAAAGTAGGAGCAGCTTTTCTAACAGAAGATAGTAAAATTATTACTGGTTGTAATGTTGAAAATGCTGCCTATCCTCAATCCCAGTGTGCCGAAGCAACTGCAATTGGAAATATGATATCTAATGGAAACAAAAAAATTTTAGAAGTTGTGGTTATAGGTTCAGGTGAATTATTATGCTCACCCTGTGGTGGTTGTAGACAGAGGTTAAGAGAATTTGCTACTTTAGATACTAAGATTCATATGTGTAACGAAAATGGTCATATGAAAACATCTACGCTCGAAGAATTACTTCCAGATTCTTTTGGCCCAGAGAATCTTTAATGCTACCTTCAGCCAAAAAATTTCTAGATATAACAAATAATACTTCACCCGATATTGCCGTAATTTTAGGAAGTGGACTAACCAATTTTTTTGAAGAAAAAGATATTCAAGAATCAATTTCATATGAACAGTTAGCTGATTTTCCACAGCCAACTGTAAAAGGTCACGCAGGTAAATTAGTTTTAGGAAAAATAAATACTTTAAATGTTGTTTGTATGTATGGAAGATCGCATATTTATGAAGGACACAATCCCCAAAGCTTAGCTTCACCCATAAGAGTATTAAAGGACATTGGGTGCAAGTTATTAGTTGTTACAAATGCAGCAGGTAGTTTAGATGAAGCTATGCCGGCTGGCAGTCTAATGGCAATTAAAGATCATATTAACTGGAGTGGTTTCAATCCACTTATTGGACCCAATGCTGAAGAATATGGCCCTCGCTTTCATGATATGAGTGATGGGTATCATAAGTTTTATAGAGATCAGTTAATGCAAGTCGCTAAAAAAATAGATCAAAAAATTTATGAAGGTATTTATTGTATGTACTCAGGACCAAATTTTGAAACACCTGCTGAAATCAATGCCTTAAAAGTAATAGGTGGAAATGCTGTTGGAATGTCTACAGTACCAGAAGTTTTAGTTGCTAATCATTGCGGACTTCCTGTTATTGGTATCAGTGTAATCACCAACTTAGCTGCTGGTATGAATAAAACAAAATTAAGTCATCAAGAAACTTTAGAGAATGCAAGTTTAGCAGAGAACAATGTTTTAAATTTAATTAAACAATTTATACAAGAAGTTCAATTCGATGATACCTCAAGAGATAATTAGAAAAAAAAGAGATAACCAAGATCTGTCAAAAGAAGATATCAACTTTTTTGTAGACGGTTTAACAAATGGATCTTTTTCAGATGCACAAATTGCAGCAATGAGCATGGCAATATTTGCAAATGGAATGACGCCTGAAGAAACTGTTTGTTTGACTGAGGCGATGACAAACTCTGGCGATACACTTAATTGGTCTGAGATTGTAGATTCTGAGTTGGTTTGTGATAAGCACTCAACTGGTGGTGTTGGAGACAAGACGAGCGTTATATTAGCACCAATACTTGCAGCTTGTGGACTGTATGTACCAATGATTTCAGGTAGAGGTTTGGGTCATACCGGCGGTACCCTAGATAAATTTGATTCAATACCTGGGTACAATACAAAGCCTGATTTAGAAACTTTTAAAAAAGTTGTAAAAGACGTTGGTTGTGCAATTATTGGTCAAACCTCTAACTTAGCACCAGCTGATAAAAAATTATATTCTATAAGGGATATTGTAGGTACAGTAGAATCTTTACCCTTAATAACATCATCTATTCTTTCAAAAAAAATTGCAAGCGGTCTTTCATCTTTAGTACTTGATGTAAAAGTTGGTAATGGATCTTTTAATAGTACTATTGATATAGCAAGAGATTTATCCAACTCCTTAGTAAGAGTCGCTAAAGGAGCAGGTTTACATTGCGAAGCTATATTAACAGATATGAATCAGGTCTTAGGTAAAAGTGCTGGTCATACACTAGAGATATTAGAATGCATAAAATATATTAAAAATGATTTTAAAGATCACCGATTAGAGAAGATCACTAATGAATTAATATCTTCGCTATTAGTAAACATTTATAAAATTTCCAAAGAAGAAGCATATAATAAAATTAATACGGTTATTAATAATGGACTAGCTGCAGAAAAATTTGAAATGATGGTTGCGGCCTTGGGTGGACCAAAAAATATTTTATCATCTTATGAAAAAGATTTAATAAATACTTCCGTTCGAAAAGATGTATTTTCTAGTGAAGAAGGATGGATAGAAAAAATTTATACCAGAGATTTAGGCCTTATACTTATTGAACTTGGGGGTGGAAGAAAACAGGTTACCGATAAAATAGATTATGGAGTTGGATATGATAATGTACTCAATATTGGTGATGAAGTGAATTCCTCAACTCCTTTATTAAGTTTATACTCAAATAAAAATATAGATGATAATTTAATAAATAAAATACAAAGTTGTTTCATCATTTCAGATAAAAAAACTCACAAACTATCTGAAATATTTGAAACCATAAACTAATGAGTACCCAAACTGAAATTAATGAAGCACTTGTTCAATATTTACAAAGTGTAGGTTACAGAGAAGATAAAATAATTAGTGAACTAGAAAATGAAACTTTAAAACTTGGCAGTGTTTCCCAAATGCAGATTGCAAAAGAACAAGGTCAGTTTTTAGAAATGATAACTAAAATTTCTAATGCTAAAAACTGTTTAGAAATTGGAAGGTTTACAGGAATGAGCACTTTGTTTTTGGCTAGAGGTCTACCTGAATCAGGAAAAATTGTAACTGTTGATAATTCAGATGAATTTTTACCCTTAGCAAAAAAATATTGGGAATTAGATAATATGAGCTCAAAAATTGAATCGATTATTGGAGATGGTGTTGAGGTAATGCAAAGCATGATAGACCGTCAACAGAGTTATGATTTAATTTTTATAGATGCTGATAAAAATAATTATCCAAATTATTACGAACTGTCGCTAAACCTATTAGTTTCTAATGGAATAATAATTATTGATAATATGCTTTGGCACGGTGATGTTGCTGACGAAACTAAACAAGACTCTCAAACAAAAACTATCCGTGATTTAAATTTAAAAATACAAAATGACACAAGAGTGGAATTCTCTCTACTGCCATTATCTGATGGCTTATCGTTTATAAGAAAAAAATAATAAAGACTTGAATTAAACACAATCATCCCCACATTATAATTGTCTGTATGCCATTGTGGGTGCGGACAAAATAAACTTGCTTAATAAAGGAGTTATTATGACTAGAAACCTATCCGTTTGGAATTCTCTAAGACCATTCTCTGTTGGATTTGACTCAATTTTTGATGAATTTGATAGAATGTTGGAGTCTACGGAACGATACAATACAAATTATCCACCTTACAATATTCATAGAGTCGATGAGCATAACTATAAAATTGAAGTTGCTCTTGCTGGATATAGTAAAGAAGATATTGAGATTGAATTAAAAGAAAACAACCTAACTGTTAGAAATAAACCTAAAGAAAAAGTGGTTAATGAAAATGGTAATGGTGTAATCCATAAGGGAATCTCAACAAGACAGTTTGAAAGATCGTTCACAATTTCAGAAGATATCAAAGTTAAAGATGCTGAATTGAAAAATGGACTTTTAGCGATTGATTTGGAGAGAATTATTCCAGAAGAAAAAAAAGCTAGACTAATTTCAATAAAGTAGTTTTGGATAGGGGCCCAAAGTGGCCCCAACATTTTTAACTTTAAATTTAGAATAAATCTAATTTTATGAATTTTAACAACACTGATATTAAAAAAAAATTCATATAGATCTACATTCGTATTCTGATAATTTTTAATAAGATTCTTAATCATAGAACGTGGAGATATTTATTATCTCCACAAAAAAAGAAGGTTATATGAAAATTATTTTTAGATTACTATTGATACTAATTGCATCTACCATTTCACTAAACTTGTTTGCCAAAGAGGTTAATGTTTATTCTTACAGGCAGCCGATTTTAATAGATCCTTTCTTTGAGGAATTTACAAAATCGACTGGCATAAAGGTAAATGTTTTACATGCAAAAAAAGGATTGCTAGAAAGAGTTTTAGCTGAAGGTGAAGATACACCTGCTGACTTGGTATTAACAGTTGATATAGCAAGGTTAAACCAATTTGTTGAAAAGGATATTTTGCAACCAATTAACTCAGATATTTTGAATATGAATATTCCAAATCATTTAAGAGACAGTAATAATAAATGGTTTGCACTTTCAAAGAGAGCTAGAATTGTTGCAATATCAAAAGAAAGAGTATCTACAGACTCAATTAAAAGAATAGAAGATTTATCTGATCCAAAATGGAAAGGTAAAATTTGTACAAGACCTGGCAGCCATGACTACAATAGATCACTTTTAGCTTCAATAATTGCTGCAAATGGAGAAGCTATAGCTGAAGAATGGGCAGCAGGCATCGTTGCAAATTTAGCACGAAAACCTGAAGGTAATGATAGAGCTCAAGCAAAAGCAATTTATGAAGGCGTTTGTGACATTGCTGTAATGAATACCTATTATTTTGGAAAAATGAAATTTAATGAAAAGAATCCAGAACAAAAAGAATGGGCTAACTCAATAGAGTTAGTTTTTACTAACCAAGAAGACAGAGGTAATCACATAAATGTTGCTGGTGGAGGTGTAATTAAGTACTCTAAAAATAAAGACAACGCGATTGCACTACTTGAATTTTTGACTCAACCAAAAGCCCAAGTCCTTTACAGTTCTATTAACTATGAATATCCGGTTAATCCAGATATGCAATTAACTGATGAGTTAAAATCATGGGGTGAATTTAAAGAAGATAAACTACCTGTTGAAAAACTTGCAGAACTTGCTCCCATAGCTCAGAAAATCATTGATAGAGTAGGCTGGTAAATTATAGGTTAACTGTTTTGATAAATTTTAATTTATGGTCTAATTCTGTGGCGATAATTGCTTTAGTAATTATCGCCCCTATTTTTTCAATATTTTATTACGCGATCTTAGGTGATACATCACTATGGCCACATCTATTTTCTACTGTATTGCCCAGATATCTTACCAATACAATAATTCTAATGTTTGGTGTTGGAGGATTAAGTTTAGTCTTTGGTTTGACTACTGCTTGGATAGTGACAAGATATAATTTTTTTGGGAAAAAATTTTTTGAATGGATGTTATTATTACCAGCTGCTGTCCCAGCTTATATTATTGCCTATACTTATACCGACTTTTTTGAATATGCTGGTCCTCTTCAATCATTGCTAAGAGACATATTTGGTTGGACGAGCTCAAAAGATTACTGGTTTCCAAATGTGCGATCAATGGGAGGTGCAATTTTGGTAATGTCTTCTGTATTGTATCCATACGTATATTTAATGACTAGAGCATCATTTATAACGACACCTATATCTTTTTTTCAAACTAGTTCTATTTACGGAAGGAATTCTTTCTTCAATGTCGCTATTCCATTTGGTCGTCCAGGTATAATTGCTGGCTTGGCCTTAGTACTAATGGAAACAATTTCTGATTTTGGGACAGTTGATTATTTTGCAATTGAAACATTAACCTTAGGCGTATTTAATGTTTGGTTAGGAATGAATAGTCTATCTGGCGCATCACAGATTTCTAGTATTTTATTTATGATTGTTATAGTACTTTTAACTTTAGAGTATTTGGGTAGGCGTAGCAGAAAATTTCATGAAAAATATAGTGGTGCATCTTATACACCAACCCAAACAGTTTCTGGTGTTAAAAATTTTTTATTGTTTTTAATTTGCCTAATACCTTTAAGTCTTGGTTTTATAATACCTGTTTCAATTTTATTGAATTTTGTAATTAAAGGTTATTCTATAATAAATTTTTTAGAAATTTTTCAAATAACACTATCAAGTATATCTTTAGCATTTATTTCTTCATCATTCATTATGTTGCTATCCTTATTAATGATTATAGTTGGAGCATATAAATCAAATAATTTCCAAAAAATTTTAATATTTTTTGCTTCTTCTGGTTATGCTTTTCCAGGAACAATTCTTGCTGTTGGAATAGTGGTATTTGTTGGGTGGCTTAATGATTTAATTTATTTTCGTATGAGTTATGCTGTTGGCGGATTTATAATTTTATTATTTGCGTATAGTATAAGATTTTTAGCTGTTGGTAATGGAGCAATTACATCAGGTATTTCAAGAATTCATCCAAACTTATTAGATGCATCAAGAACAATGGGTGTTAGCTTTTTCAAAAGTATAAGAAAAATTATATTACCCTTGCTGTATACAAATTTACTAGTTGGAGGAATATTAGTTTTCGTAGACATCTTAAAAGAACTTCCAATAACACTTTTATTAAGACCATTTAATTTTGAGACACTAGCAACCTATGTTTATCAATATGCCTCTGATGAAATGTTGGAGGAGTCAGCATTTGCAGCTCTAATTATCGTTATTGCTGGATTAGGACCGGTAATTTTTCTTAACAGAACAATTACTAAATCAATAAAAAACTAAAACTTAATTCTTAAATATATAAGCCTGATCATTATCAATTTCTATCTCGACTGCAGACGATTGTTTTGGATTAAAGTCAGCAGGCATGTGGCTATGAACATGAACAACTTCATTATTATTATCTAACACAGATAAATGGATAAAACTAAATGACCCCATTAATTTTGACGCCATAACGGTTCCCTTAATTCCATTAACTGGTGTTGGTTGTTTGTTGAGTTTTATACCTTGAGGTCTTATGTGTACTACAACTTTCTCACCTTCTAAATTTCCAGGTGTTTTAATTTTCCCAACCGGTGTGTAAATGTGAGATTCTTTAACAACACCTTCAAATTTATTTGTTTCACCAAAAAAACCTGTAACATATGAATTTTTTGGATTGTTATAGAGATCATTCGGAGTTCCTGACTGTACAATCGAACCTGATTTATCAAAAATATTTATATGATTTGAGATAAACATTGCTTCGAAAGGATCATGAGTGACTATAATTACCGATACATTTGATTTTTGTAATAGATGCAGCGTATCATCCCTTACTTCTTCTCGAAGGCTTAAATCTAAACTTGAAAAAGGCTCATCTAATAAAAGTAAATCGGGTTGTGAAATTATAGATCGTGCAAGTGCAACTCTTTGTTGTTCACCACCACTTAACTCGTGTGGGTATTTATCTAGTGAATTAGGTAATTTTATTAATTCAATAATTTCATCAACATTATTAGTTGAATTTTTAGCGTTAGTTGGAAATCTCAAATTTTCTTTTACTGTCAAATGTGGGAATAAAGCGTAATCTTGAAATAAAAAACCAATTTTTCTTTTTTCTGTAGGTAAGTGTTTTGCAGTACTACTTACTTCTTCACCATTAATAATAATTTTACCTGACTGTACTTTTTCAAGACCTGCTATGAGCTTTAATAAAGTAGTTTTTCCACTACCTGACGGTCCCAAAATACAAGAGATACTATCTTTATTGAGATTAAAATTAATATTATTTAAAATTTTTTTATTATTAATCGAATGAGTAAGATCTTTAACTTCAACAGCAATCATAAAATACCTATTACACTAAAATTAAACTTGGGGAAATTTATCTAAAATTTCACTTTCCCATTCAAGAAACTTTTTTGATCTATTATCAGGACTTGGATGTGATCCCATAAATTCAGGCATCCTCCCTTCTTGACCTGCCATCATTCTTTGCCATAATTTAGCAGGTTCTTTAATATTAAATCCAGCAAGATTCATAAATCCCATGCCTAAGTAATCGGCTTCACTTTCCATCTTTCTACTAAATGGAAGAAAAATACCATACTTTACAACGGAGTTGTAAACATTACCTCCTACATTTCCTACTCTAAAAGATTTATTAAGAAGTTCTGCATATTTACTTCGCGATATTCCAATTGTTGCCATTTGCATCATAGATGCTTGAGTTAATTTTTCTACTGTGTGTCTAGCAAATGCATGTGCAATTTCATGACCCATAACTGCAGCAATCCCGTCATCATTTTTACAAACAGGAAGTATACCAGTATAGAAAGCAATTTTACCACCAGGCATACACCATGCATTTTTTGTATCAGATTCAATTAGAGCAAATTGCCAGTTAAAATTTTCTACAGGATTTTTTTCACGCTTATTAATATAAAATGTATCTAGAGAGGTATAAATTTCCTTTCCGATTTCTTCAATTTTTTTTGATTCATCTGTGTTATCTAAAAGAATTTTATCTTCTTTAGCTTTTGATAAAAATCTTGAATATGTTTTATCAACTTCTTGATTAAGAGCTTTTTCATTAGGATAAATCTTTGGAAGACCTGCCACGCCACCACCCATTAAAATTATAGGTAGATTGCTATCATATAAGTTTAACTGACTTCGATTTGTTAATGGTACTTGTGTACAAGAAGGTAAAATCATCGAACCACATAAAGAGCAACTTGCGCCAAAAACAAAGCTTCTTCTGTTTATTCTTGCTTCCATATTATTATTATATAGGTATTTTTTTTATATGAATATTTTTAATTCAGTCAAAAAAGCAGAAATCCATGTTCATTTAGAGGCAACTATAACGCCAACTTTATGTAAAAAATTTGCCAAACGAAACAACTATGAAATAGCTGAAGAAATGTTTGGTTCAAAGTACGCATACCAATGGGATGATTTTTATGATTTTATAAAAAAATATGACATCGTTACTTCTGTCATACATACACCAGAAGATTATTTTGAATTAACGTATGAATATTTAAAAGATTGCGCAGCTAACAATGTTCTTTATGTCGAAGCGATGATTTCCTCAACTCATGCTAAAGAAAAAGGCATGACCTATCATTCTTTTATTGAAGGAGTTTATGAAGCTTCTAAAAAAGCTGAAGAGGATTTTGGTATTGTTTCACGTTACATAATGAATGGGATCAGACATTTAGGACCAGAGTCAGTACAAGGAACTGCAGAGGAAGTTTTAAATAATCCTCATCCTTGTTTAGTTGGTTTTGGTTTGGCTGGGGATGAATTGCATTTTCCTCCAAACTTATTTGTTGAAACATTTGATATGTTAAAAAAAGAAAATTTTCCAATTACGGTTCATGCAGGTGAATGGGATGGTCCTGTAAATATAAGGAATGCTATTAATCTTCTCCATCCAACAAGATTAGGCCACGGAGTTCGATCAATAGAGGATCCTGATTTAGTCAAAGAAATAATTGATAAAGATATTATTCTAGAAACTTGTCCAACAAGTAATATTGCAACTAAAATTTACAAAGATTATGTAGATCATCCTGTGAAAACATTATTTGATCAAGGAGTAAAAGTAACAGTCAATTCGGATGACCCTCCTTTTTTTAATGCTACGATAAACGGTGAATACAAAGTCATGGAAGATTTAGGTTTAAATGAAAAGGAGCTAACTTCCCTTACTCATAACGCTATAAAATATTCTTTTTGCGATGATGAAAATAAAAATAAATTATTAGCTAAATTAAACTAGATAATTTTACTAAAGGTCTTGCACCATAATGAGAAATAATTTCTGCGGCAGCAATTGATGCGTAATTACCGCATTCATCCATTGCTTTACCTTTAGAATAACCAAATAAAAAACCAGCTGCAAATAAATCTCCAGCTCCAGTTGTATCTACAACTTTTTCTACTTTTTTTGCAGCAACTTCAGTGATGTCATTACCAGAAACAATAACTGATCCACTACTTCCTTTAGTAATAGCAGCAATTATATTTAATGATTTTGCATATTCTAGACCTTCTTCAAAACTTTCTGTTTGTGCCATTGCTTTGATTTCATCTTCGTTAGCAAAAAGAATATCAACATTCTCAGTTATTAATTCTTTAAAAGAATCTCTGTGTCTATCAACACAAAAAAGATCAGATAAAGTAAATGCAATTTTTTGATTATCAGCTTTGCAAATATCCACCATTTTTTTCATAGCCTTTTTTGCATTTTCATTGTCCCACAAGTAGCCTTCCAAATATGCAATCTTATGATTTTTAATATCATCCTCTTTTATATCTTCAGGACCTATTAATGTTCCAGCACCAAGAAAAGTACACATTGTTCTAGTTCCATCTTCTTCAACAAAAATTGTACAACATCCAGTTGAAATATCAGGAGATGTAAATCCCAATGGAAATTTTAGTCCTTCCCGGATCATATCTTTTTGAAGGTATACTCCAATTTCATCATTTTTAATTTTTCCAATAAAACTTCCATTACCGCCAAAAGAGGTGATACCAAACATGGAGTTACCAAGGGAACCTCCGCCTGCCATTTCTCTGATGGAATAACTTTCATGCAAATTATTTTTTAAGTTTTCATCAATAAGATTCATAGAATCTCTATTAATTTCATGTTTTTCAATTTCACTTTGATTGGAAGGAATTATGGCATCTACCATAGCATTTCCAATTCCAACTACATCTAATTTATCACTCATTTTTGTTTAATTATTATAGGTACTAATTGTACTATAATGACTCCAACAAATATTGCAAGGCATCCAAGTATTTTTTGTGTGTCTAAAATTTGATTTAAAAGTATCCAACCTGCTATTGCAGCAAAGACTGACTCCATTGATAAAATAATAGCAGCAGGAGCAGGATTAGCTTTATGTTGAGCAATAATTTGAAGTGTATATCCAATGCCAGCAGAAAAAATACCTGTATATAAAATTTCAAACCATTCAATTTGCATATTGGAGAGCTTTGGTTCCTCCCACATAAAAGCTAGGATCATAGATAAAATAAAAACAATAAAGTACTGAATACTTCCAAATAAAAAAGGACTGTTAAGTTCTTTCATAAAAATATCGATACAAATAATATGTAAGGCAAAAAATAAAGCAGCAATAAACAAGAGTGAATCTGATTGTTGAATTTCAACTGATTGATTAGAGGACAAAAGATATGATCCATACAAACAAAGTAAAATGGCAATCCAGATAATCCAGTGTACCTGTTTTTTAATTATGAATCTTGAAATTATACCAACAAAGGGAACGTAAAGAGTGCTAAGAAAAGCAGCATTTGATATTAATGATTTTTGTAAAGCGTATTGTTGAAGCCCCATACCACCAAAAAGAAAAAAACCTGTAGCTAAACAAAGATAAACTTTTTTTCTATCACTTAATATTTTAAAAATATTTTGTTGTTCTAGATAAATCGCAAATGGAATTACTGTTAAAAAAGCAAAAAAGAATCTTCCAAAGCTAAAAGTAAAAGGACCTATGGCTCCCATTCCAGTAGTTTGACTGACAAAAGCTGTTCCCCATATAAGTGAGGCAATTAACATGAGTATGTTAGCTCTTGTATGACTCATAAAAATATTTGATTACTTATTTTATTGTTTATCTTTATTAATCCACCAAGACTCAATTACAATTCCGTAAAGTGGAATTTCGTCTGGGTATTCAAAAAAATCCCAATAAGCAATTCTGTCTTTGTTGCTATGATAAAGAGGAACTACATAGTGACCCCATAACAATACTCTATCAAGTGCGTGGATCGCCGTTGTTAATTCTTCTCTATTTGTTGCACTAATTAGTTTTTCAATTAATGCATCAACTGCTGGACTATTGATACCAGGATAATTTCTGCTTCCATCTTTTTGACCAACTTCTGATCCCCAATAAAATTGTTGCTCATTTCCTGGGCTTAAACTGACTCCCCAATATCTTTTAATCATATCAAAATCATAACTTAACAAACGTTCTTGATACTGTGATGAATCAACAGTTCTTACGTCCATTGTAATGCCAAGTTTTTTTAAATTACTTTGATAGGCTAAGGCAATCTTCTCATCAGATGGACTGACAATCAAGAACTCAAACTTGAATTCTTTTCCATCTTTTACCAGTTTTCCATTTTCAACAAACCATCCCTCTTTTTCAAGTATTTCTTTTGCTTTCAATAAATTTTTACGGTCATTACCACTGCCATCCGTAATAGGTGGAGTAAATGTTTCCGTAAATACCTCTGCTGGAATTTCATCTTTCCATACATTCAATAATTCTAACTCATTTTTTGACGGTAAGCCTGAAGAAGCTAATGGTGAATTATCAAAATAACTATCTGTTCTCACATAAGCATTTTGATATATCGTTTTATTAATCCATTCATGATCATAGGCATAACTTAAAGCAAGTCTTACATTTCTATTATTAAATATGTCACGTCTTGTATTCATCACAAGACCATTCATTCCAACAGGTCTATCGTTATTCATTTCTGTCAGTATTACCTCACCATTCTGGACAGCTTTGAAATCATACTCTGATAACCAACGTTTAACGTTGTACTCCCTTCTAAAGTCGTATTCACCAACCTTAAAAGCTTCAACTAATACATTTGAGTCTTTGTAATAATCATAAATAATTGTATCAAAATTATAGAGACCTTTATTTACCGGTAAATCTTTTGCCCAATAATTTTCAACGCGTTTGTATTTTATTTGACGTCCTGGATCGAGACTATCAACTTGGTATGGACCACTGCCTAGAGGAATATCTAAAAATGTTTTTGTAACATCAAGATTTTCATAAAACTTTTTTGGAATGATAGGAAGAAAGCCCGCAATAATAAGAGGCAATTCTTTATCTTCATTATTTTCAAAAATCATTTTTATTCCATCATTTCCAATCAATTCAGTTTTAATAACTTTGCCATATGTTTTTTTCTGATTTGGAGTACCTTTTGTTTGAAACGTTTCTAGACTAAACAATACATCATCGCGTGTTATTGGTGAGCCATCATGAAAGGTTGCATTTGAATTTAAATAAAAAGTAATAGACGATCTATCTTCTGGCAATTCTACTTTTTCAGCTATTAAACCATAGAGAGAGAATGCTTCATCCCATACTCTTCTCATTAACGTATCATTAACATACCCAAGACCAGCGGCTTTAGAACCTTTAAAAGCTACCCTATTTAGATTATCAAAAGATCCATATGATCCAAATTTTACTGTTCCGCCTTTAGGTGCATTTGGATTAACATAATCTAAGTGTGTAAAATTATTGCTATATTTTGGTGTACCGTGCATTGCAATTCCATGAACTTTTTCTGCAGATGCAAACTTTAAAGGTAATAAAAATAAGAAAACACTAAGTAGTAAGATCGAAAGATTTTTCATAGATTTACACTAACAATTTAAATGGATTTGATAAAGATGTTCTTAACATTACTACAATTTTAGATTTATTAATATATATCTAAAATATGAAGATTTTAAGCTCTGAGATTACACCATATAAAACCTATTTAAATAGACGCAAGTTTATTAAGGGCTCATTAGCAAGTGCTTTGTTGGCGACAGTATCATCATCAGCTTTTGCTAATCATGATAATAATTCTTCAATTTATAATAAATATTTAAATGAGAACGATAAACTCAATTCTTACGAAGAAATCACAACGTATAATAATTTTTATGAATTTGGGACTCATAAAAAACATCCACATTTAAACTCTGGAAATTTTAAACCTAGACCATGGACAATAAAAATAGATGGTCTCGTGAAAAAACCTCAAACATTTGACTTAGAAAAAATTTTATCAAACGTAACAATAGAAGATAGGGTTTATCGATTGAGATGTGTTGAAGCATGGTCCATGGTTATTCCTTGGCAAGGTTTTCAGTTATCTGAACTTATAAAAATGGCTGAACCTTTAAGCTCAGCAAAGTATGTTCAATTTGTAACTGTGTTCAGGCCGGACGAAATGCCAGGTCAGCAAAAGAGAACAATTATTTGGCCATATAGAGAAGGGCTTCGAATGGATGAGGCAATGAATCCTCTAACAATATTAGCAACTGGATTGTATGGCCATGAAATGCCTAATCAAAATGGTGCACCCATAAGATTAGTTGTTCCATGGAAGTATGGTTTCAAATCAATTAAATCAATTGTGGAAATTAGATTTTTAGATACTCAACCTGAAACATCCTGGGAAACTTTAGCTCCTTGGGAATATGGTTTTTATGCCAATGTTAATCCTAACGTAAACCATCCAAGATGGAGTCAAGGAACAGAGAGACGAATTGGAGAGTTTAAAAGAAGAGAAACACTTATGTTTAATGGCTATGAAGAAGAAGTAGCACATCTCTATAAAGATTTAGATTTGACTAAATTTTATTAATGAATGTTTTCAACAAGAAATTTTAATCGCAGTAAACCTGTCTTATTTATTTTAATTTTATTTCCTAGTCTACTCTGGGCGTACCAATTTGTTACTGGGAATCTTGGAGTAAATCCAATTGAAAAACTAATGGATGAGTTAGGTCTAATGGCACTTAGATTAATAATAATAACTCTTATGATTACTACTCTATCAAATATTAAACCTTTAAAATCGATAGTTGTATTACGAAGAATGATTGGACTTTTTGCTTTCTATTATGTTTGTTTGCATTTCTCCACTTACATAGTTTTAGATCATTTTTTAGATATGAAATTTATAATACAAGATATTATAAAAAGACCATTTATAACTTTTGGTTTTATAAGTTTTCTTTTTTTAATCCCACTTGCTAGCACTTCAACAAACAATATGATTAAACGATTAGGTTTTAAATTATGGAAGAAAATTCATTATTTAATTTACCCAGTAGCCATTCTGGCTAGTATGCATTTTTATGTTTTAGTTCGTGCTGATAAAACTGAACCAGTCATTTATATGGGAATAATTATCCTCTTGTTACTTCACAGAATATTTAAAAGACTTACTCGTCCTCAGTTGGCTCAGTAACGGGGTTCATTTCCATACCGGCAGGACTAATATTTCGTGGTAAAGGATTATATTGTGATTCAAGATCTCGAGGTTTAGTTCTTTGAGTCATTCTATACAAACCAAAAAGTCCTAGTAGTCCGTGTATTAAAAATAAATAGATATAAAAACCTACCGCTCCCAAAATTTCCATGAAAGTAGAAACAAACAAAGGTCCGATAATTGATCCAATACCAATAAGTATACCAAAGGTTGCACTTGCTGATACTATCTCATTAGGTTGTAAGAAGTCATTTGTATGAGCAACTGTAAGTGAATACATTGGTAAACATGCAACTGAAAAAAGACCAGTAAAAATTAAAAATAATGTTAGCGGCATAAAGTTTGCAAAAACAAAAAATAAACTCAAACCTGAAGCCATAAAAGAAACACCAATAAGAATAACACGTCTATCAATTCTATCTGACAAATATCCAATAGGCCATTGAGATAGAGCGCCAGCTGACGTTATAATCATCATATACAGAGAAATTTCAAATAAGCTTAAATTAATAGATGATGCATAAATTGCACCGTACCCAAAAACTGCACTATGCGATAAACCAGTTGCTAAGGCACCAACAAAACCCAAAGGTGAAACAGTATAAAATTCTCTTAAAGAAAAAAATTTAGGACTTTCTGTATTAGGTTGTTCTGTTGAAGATAAAAGAATAGGAAGAAGTGCGAATGATAATAAGATTGATACTAAAATAAATAAATCAACTTTAGCAGGATCACCTAAATTTAATAAAAATTGCCCTGCTCCAACAAACACAAAAGTAATAATCATGTAAACGGAAAGTAATTGACCACGAGTTTGATTAGTTGATTTTTCATTTAACCAACTCTCCATGATTACATAAATTCCAGCAAGACTTAAACCAGTTAATATTCGTATAAACATCCATGAATAGGGATGAACAAATACTGAGTGTAATAGTATAGCGATAGAAGCAAGCGATGCTAAAGCAGCAAAAACTCTTATGTGACCAACACGTTGTAAAAAAATTGGAATTGTTAACGCACCAGTTAAGTATCCAACGTAATAACCAGCTATAATAAGTCCTGATGCAAAAAAACTAAAACCTTCTAAAACAGAACGAACACCGATTAGTGTTCCTTGCAAACCGTGACCAAGACTAATTAAAGCAAAGCCAAAAAAAAGGGCCCAAGTGTTTTGTAGTACCTTAAACATCTTCTAAATTTTTATTGAAATTTTAGTATTCTTCTTCGCCGTCTTCTTTAGGTTTAATACCTTCGGCTATTGGATCAATTTCTGTTTCATCTTCTAATAAAACAGTATCATCCTCAAGATTGTCTTCGTTGTTATCCAAATCCAAATTATCGATATCAAGATCATCATCTTTTTCTTTTGGTTTTGGAGGGATAGGATTAGTTAAAGGAGCAGCATTAGTACTTCCAGGTTTTCTTCCACGTCTTGGTCTAGTCATGGTAGTAACTTCAATTTCTTTACCACACTCAGGACATTCAAGTTCCGTTCTTCCTAAGTCGTAGTATTGCTTACTACACATTGGACATATTCTTTTTAAACCCCAAGATTCTTTGTACATTTCTACTCTTCTTTTTTTATAAATATTTTACCACAATAACCACAAACAATTTTGTTCTCATTATTGAAGGTATAATAAACTGCGGGATGTCCTAAACCATCTTCACCACCATCGCAAGAGATAGTTTCGGTTTTTGGATCTACTTCCACAATATCCTCAGTCATAAAAGTCATATAAAATTTTCATGCAAAAAGTCTATATTTTTTCCTTATAGAATTTGAAAATAAACAACCGAAATACCACTCACTATTAAAATAGAAGGTATTATTCGAGATTTTGCATTCTTCTCAAATAAGAAAAGCATTCCAATAATTGCAGCAAACACAATGCTTATTTCTCTAATACTAGAGACATAAGCTATTTCTATAAATTGCATACTCCAAACAACAATTGCGTAACTACTTGTTGCAAATACACCAGCAGCAATCCCAGATCTAAAAGTGTATGTTTCTCTTTTTCGTAAACCATCTTTCGAGATCAAACCAATAATTAGTAAAGGTATTCCATTAAGTGTGAAGAGCCAGTAAATATAGGAAAAACCATTTTCAGAAAGTCTAACCCCGACCCCGTCAACTAAAGTGTAAGCAGTAATTAGAATAGCCGTTGATATTGCGAGAGCAAAACCTCTGAAGTTAAAAGATAAATTTTTAGAATAAGAAATTAAAAATAATCCAATACAAACAATTAATATTCCAACAAAACCAGCAACACTAATATCAGAACTTAAAAATAAAATACTAATGATCGCTACAAACAAACATGAACTTCCTCTAGAAATTGGATATATGTAAGAGAGATCACCGTACCTATATGAGTAGATAACATTTAGTCTGTAGAAGACATGAATGATTACGGTTGCTATTAAAAAATACCAAACCTCTAAAGTTGGAAATGGAACAGTAAATGTTAAAGGTAAAAAAATAGTAACTTCCAAGACAGACGTTATACCCATTAACGATAAAGGGTTCTTGCTTGATTTTATTATAGCACTCCAAACTGCATGACATAGAGCAGATACAAGAATTAAGATAAAAATAAAATTTACTGACAATGTCATCAGTAGATAAGAATTTACTTCATGCCTGTCAAAGTAATTCCTTCAATAAATCGTTTTTGTGCGATTATAAAAGCAACAATAAGAGGAACAGTTACAGTAACTATCGAAGCCATCATAGGACCAAATTCATCACTATCAATTCCACCTCTGAATTCTCTTATACCAAGTGGTGGAGTAAAGAGATCTCTATTTCCTGTTATTACCATACGAGGCCAGAAATAATCATTCCAGTGCGCAACAACTGAGAATATTGCAAAAGCAAGTAACGCTGGTATTGCAGTTGGAAGCATTACTTTCCATACGATTGCGTACTCTCCCATGCCATCCATCCTGGCGGCATCAATTAATTCATCGGGCACAGTCATAAAGAATTGCCGCATTAAAAAGATTCCAAACACCGATATGGTCCAGGGGAGTATTAAGGCGGAATAGGTGTCAACTAATCCTGCCTGGGCCAACATAACATATAATGGAAGTGCAATTCCGTGAACAGGAATGAGCAAGCAAAATAAAACCATCGAGAAAACAAATTCCCGTCCGTAAAACCGTAACTTGGCGAGTGCATACGCGCACGGTAAGGCGACTAAAACCTGAATGATGAAGATTGATAAAGTAACAATGACACCATTCATTAAGTATCTAGGAATAGGAGCTTTTTCAAAAGCAAACCAATAGTTGTATTGATATGGCTTCATTGTACATGTTTCTTCTGAATAGCCAGTTTTAACACATACGGGAAACGTTTGAGTTTCTTGCGCACCAATAAGACCACCAGAAATTGATTGGATTTCTTGCTGAGATTTTAATGACATTGAAACCATCATATAAAAAGGGAGCATCACTACGATTGCACCAATAATTAAGATTGCATGCTTCCAACCTTCCCCAATATATTGTTTAGCTTCCATTAATAATGAACCCTCTTCTCAATGACATATCTTTGGAAAAACGTTAACACAAGAATAAATCCAATAAAGACAACAGTGATTGCTGCACCGATACTTGTTAAGTTTTGTTGAATAGCTTTTTCAAAAATTGCATACATCATGACATACGTTGTTTTTGATGGACCACCTTTAGTAAGTATTTCGATGGTATCAAATACTTGAAACGTTCTAATGGTAGTAATAGTGACAACAAACAACGTTGTTGGACCAAGCATTGGCCATGTAACAAGCTTAAATTGTTCCCAAGTAGATTTAGCCCCATCCATTTCTGCAGCTTGGTATAACTCCCTTGGTATACTTGTTAAGCCAGCTAAATATAAAACCATATTAAAACCAAAAGCCTGCCAAATTCCTATGAAACATACTGTCCAAATCGCAGTATTTTTTTGTTTTAACCAATATGGAAAATCCATGTTGTTTGCACATGCTACAGCATACCAGCTTTCTTGTGAGTCTACCCATGGCAACCAATGAAAACCAAGAATGAATTCCCTAACTCCTCCACACCCATTTGCTAAAAAACTATTTACAATTCCTAATGTTGGATGAAGAGTAAATTCCCATGCAATTGCCATTGCAAGAAGAGTTGCCATAACTGGAAGAAAGAAAATTGTTTTATATATATCAGCGCCAAACCTTAGTGAATTTAAGAGCATTGCAGCACATAATCCAAGTACAACAGAAATTGGAACGACAACAATAACATACGTCGCTGTGGCCCAAATCATTTTGACATATGTTTTTCGATTGAACATCTTGTCATAATTTTCTAGTCCAACCCACTCGAATGTTTTGTTTCCTAAATTATAGTCAGTAAAAGAAATTCCTCCTGCAAGAAAAAGAGGAAAGATTAAAATAATTATCATCAGTATGATTGCTGGTGCAATAAACCATATGTGAGCTTTTGAATTATGCATTAGTAAATTGAACTCTCATTCCTGCTTGATTAAATAGTAATGCTTTATCTGAAACTCTTTTAATATTCACTTTTGAACCGTTTGAAATTTGGTGTGTAAATTGTGGTAAGCCTCTTACAATTATTTTATTTGAACCGTCTTCAATATTTACATGAAAGAAAATATCTGAACCTAAATTTTCTCTATATGCAACTGTTCCACTAAATGTATTTTCATTACTTTCATTTGTAATTTCTAAATGTTCTGGTCGAATACCAATATGTAAATCTGTATTACTTTCAGAACTTTTTCTTTTAAGATTAACGTTGAGAAAACTTACCGTCCCACCAGAGTCCGCAGTTCCTTTAAATATATTTATTTTTGGACTTCCAACAAATTGAGCTACACTTAATGAGGAAGGATTGTCATATACTTCTTGAGGCGTATCTAGTTGTAATAAATTTCCATCAATCATAACAGCCATTCGAGAAGACATAGTTAACGCTTCTGCTTGATCATGTGTTACGTACACAAAAGTAGTTTTAAGTGAATTATGAAGTTCAGATAGTTCAGATCGCATGTGAACTCTCAGAGCCGCATCTAAATTTGAAAGAGGTTCATCCATTAAAAAGGCAACAGGCTCTCTAACCATAGCACGACCAAGAGCAACTCTTTGTCTTTGACCACCTGACAATTGTCCTGGTTTTCTATCCAATAGTTCTGAAATTTTTAGAGTTTCAGAAGTTTTATTTACTAATTGATTTATAGATTCTGTTTTCTCTTTTTTGCTTGGAGAAAAATTACCAATCAAGGGCAGTCTTTCAAATGCATTATAATCTCTAAGTCTTAATGGAGTTTCTAAATTTCTTCTTACTGTGAGATGAGGATAAAGAGCATATGATTGGAAGACCATTGCCAAATCTCTTTCACTGGCTCTAACTCTATTTACATTTTTATTATCTATTAATACATCACCTGAAGTCTGCTGTTCCAATCCTGCAATTATTCTAAGTAATGTAGATTTACCACAACCAGATGGACCAACTAATGTTAAGAATTCTCCATCGTTTATATCAACATTCAAATTATTAAGTACTTGTGTAGACCCAAATGATTTTGAAATATTTTTAAGTGATATTGTCCCCACTCATTCCCCCTGTATCTTAACTTTAATCTACAAAATTTTATTAAATTTGAGAATATTTTAAATCTATTTATTTCAGTTTTATTTCAATTTTATTAACAAATATTCAAATTATGATTGAGTTTAACTAGCAGATAACTATAAATTCGTATTTTTAATAATATATATTAGTTGAAATCGTGTCCGATAATTTAGAAATTAATAATAGAGAATATCCAAGCTCTTTCTCAAAAACTGCTATTGTTATATGCCTTGATGGTAGTCAAAAAGAGTATCTCGAAGAAGCATCAAAATCTAATCTTACACCAAATCTTGATAAATTAATTGCAAGTGGTGAAAACCTACTTGTTCACAGCGCTATTCCAAGTTTTACAAATCCAAATAACATTTCGATTGTAACAGGCCAACCAAGTTCTGTACACGGTATATGCGGAAACTTCTTTTATACACCTGAGACTGGTGAAGAAGTAATGATGAATGACCCAAAATATATGCGAGCACCAACTATTTTTGAAAAATTTTACAATTCTGGTTCTAAAATTGCTCTTGTTACTGCAAAAGACAAGTTGAGAACACTTTTAGGAAACGGATTAAGTTTTGATGATGAGAGAGCTATTTGTTTTTCTGCTGAAAAATCTGATCAAGCAACAAAAGATCTCAATGGTATAGATAATGTAAACGATTGGTTGGGGATGCCAGTGCCAGAAGTATATTCTGAAGGACTTTCTGAATTTGTAATGGCTGCAGGTGTAAAGCTTCTTGAAGAGTTCAAACCAAATATCATGTATTTATCGACTACGGATTATATTCAACACAAATATGCACCGGGAAATGAAACAGCAAATAAATTTTATGCAATGTTTGATAAATATATTGGTCTTTTAAATAAGGAGAATGTTTCTATAATCATCACAGCAGATCACGGTATGAAACCAAAATCAAAAGAAGATGGTTCACCTAATGCAATATTTTTACAAGATTATTTAGATAAAAAATTTGAACCAAACATGGCTAAAGTTATTCTACCAATTACAGATCCATATGTCGTTCATCATGGTTCACTTGGTTCTTTTGCAACAATTTATTTAGAAGACAAGAGCAAGGTAGATTCAGTTGTAAATGCTATTAAAGAAATAAAAGATATAGAAGTTGTTTTAACAAAAGACGAAGGATGCTCTACTTATAATTTACCTCCAGATAGAATGGGTGATATTATATGTATGTCTTCAGAATTTATGACTATTGGTTCATCAGAAGATAAACACAATCTTTCTGGATTAAATGAACCTTTACGTTCTCATGGAGGACTCCATGAAAGAGAAGTGCCATTCATATCAAATTTAAAATTACAAAACTTAGATACTAGCAAACAATTATATAACTATGATGCATTTTACTATGCAATTAACGGAGCCCTATGATGCACAAAAAAATGATTAATGAAGCAATGCGTATAGCTGGAGAAAAAGTTACTTCAGATAAAACAATAAATGTTGAGTACCCTTTTACAGGTGAAGTAATCGGAACGGTTCCAGCCGGTACCGCAGAGCATGCAAGAAAGGCTTTAGATATAGCTGCAAATTATCAGCCTAAACTTACAAGATATGAGAGACAAAAAATTCTTCAAACTGCTGCAGAAGTACTTGTTAAAAGAAAAGAAGAAATTTCTGATATTATTACTTTAGAACTTGGTATCTCAAAACAAGATTCTTTATACGAAGTAGGAAGAGCTTTCGATGTCTTTTCATTAACGGCTCAACTTTGTATTCATGATGATGGTGAAATATTTTCTTGTGATTTAACTCCGCATGGAAAAGCGAGAAAAATATTTACCATAAGAGAGCCCTTAACGGCAATTTCAGCAATCACTCCATTTAATCATCCTTTGAATATGGTAGCGCATAAAATTGCACCTTCAATTGCAACTAATAATTGTACTGTATGTAAACAAACAGAATTAACACCTTTAACAGCAATGGTACTCGCCGATGTTTTATATGAAGCAGGTTTACCACCCGAAATGTTTTCAGTTGTAACTGGATGGCCTCAAGACATTGGATCAGAAATGATCAAAAATCCAAACATTGATCTAATTACTTTTACAGGCAGTGTGGGTGTAGGAAAATTAATTGCTGAACAAGCTGGATACAAAAGAACAGTACTAGAGCTTGGCGGTAATGATCCATTAATTGTTTTAAATGACTTAGATGGTGATGATCTTAAAAAAGCTGTTGAACTAGCAGTTACTGGTGCAACGAAAAACTCTGGTCAACGTTGTACAGCTGTTAAAAGAATACTGGTTCAAGAATCCATTGCAGATCAATTTGTTGAAATGGCTCTTGAGCGTGCTAAGAAAATTAAATTTGGTGATCCTATGAATATGGAAACAGACTTAGGTACTGTTGTTAATGCTGAAGCTGCAGAACTTTTTGATAAAAGAGTCTCTATGGCTGAAGAAGATGGTGCAAAAATTTTATATCATCCTGGAAGGAAAGGTGCTTTGTTACCTCCAATAGTTGTAGATAAGAAACATTTGGTCCAGTTATACCTATCATTCGTGTGCCTAATGACGATGAAGCTGTAATGAAAATATCTAATTCAACCGCATTTGGATTATCATCTGGTGTATGTACAAATAACTTCATGCGAGCAAAAAAATATATTCAAGGTTTAAATGTTGGCACTGTAAATATTTGGGAGGTTCCAGGCTATAGAATTGAAATGTCTCCTTTTGGAGGAATTAAAGATTCAGGTCTTGGTTATAAAGAAGGTGTAATTGAAGCAATGAAAAGCTTTACTAACGTAAAAACTTTCTCACTACCTTGGTAAAAAACAAGTTTTTCTCTAATTTTTTTATTTCTGTGGAAAAATAAGCTTATTTTTTAGTAATATTTTCGTAATAAAATTGTAACCCTTTCTAGCTACATGTTAGATTAAATTATTATATTCAATCGGGAGGATTAAATGAAAAAATTAATTACAGGATTGGCAGCCGTATTAGCTTTCGGTTTTTATGGTTCTGTTAATTCAGCTAAGTCTATTGAAATAGAAGTAGCTTATCCTTATTCAGGATTATTCGATGTAACGTTTCAAGCTATTATGCCAGAGTTTGAAAAAGCGCATCCAGATATTCAAGTTAAATTTAGAGCAACTTATGAAAACTATGAAGATGCAACTGCAACAATTTTTAGAGAGTCTACTTCAGGTAACTTACCAGATGTAACGATGCAAGGTCTTAACAGACAAGCACCTCTAGTAGATAAAGGTATTGCAAAGTCTTTAGAGCCATTTATTGCAAAAGAAGCAGCTTTTGAAAAAGATGGTTACCATTCTGCTATGTTAAGTCTTTCAACATTCGGTGGTGAAGTTTATGGATTACCATTTTCTGTATCAACGCCAGTTGGATATTACAACATGGATCTATTAGCTGAAGCAGGTGTAGATAGTATTCCAACTAACTGGGACGAAGTTATTGCAGCATGTAATAAATTGGAAGCAGCAGGTAAAGGAACTCTATACTTTGGTTGGAACATCACAGGTAACTGGTTCCACCAAGCATTAATGCATACTCAGAACGTTCCAATGGTTAAAGATGGAGCTGTAAATATGGGTGGTGATGCAGGACTTGCAACGTTAGAGCAAATGAAAGCAATCATGAGTGGATGTAATATGCCAAACTATTCAATTGCTGATGGTCAAGCTGCGTTTAACGCAGGTACTATTGGTATGATGTTCTGGTCTACTTCAAGCTTGGGTTCAGTTAATGCTGCAAAGGCAGACTTTGTTTTAAAAACTGCACCATTCCCTGGAATGGCAGGAGTTAACAATGGAACACCAGCAAGATTACCAGCAGGTGGAAACGCTGCAATGTTAGTGTCTACATCTGATGATCCAGCAAGAGTTGATGCTGCATGGACTTTCTTAAAGTTCATTACATCAGGTATCGGTGCTGCATTAGTTGCTGAAACAACTGGATATGTTCCACCAAACAAAGCAGCGAATGATTTATTAGGTGACTTCTATAGTCAAAACCCTAATAAACTTACTGCTGTTGAACAACTTCCACTTCTTGCTGATTGGTTTGCGTATCCTGGAGAAAATGGATTAGCTGTTACACAGGTAATCTATGATTTCACGGAAGAAATTGCTACAGGCGACGCTGATGATATGGCAGATCTTCAAGAAGAAATGATGGAAGAAATAAACGATCTTATGTAATTTGAGATTATTTATTATTAACTTTTTATTACAGCGGCTTTATAAAAGCCGCTGTTTTATTTTAAATTTAAATGGGAGTAAAAATAGATGCCTCTTACAACAACTACAATAGGTGCTTATCCAAAACCTAAACAAACACCCATTCAAGATTGGTTTTTAGGGACAAAATCAGAAGAAGAGAGAAAAGCATCAAAAGGATTATTATCAAATTGGTCACCTGGCGCATATGAAAAAGCATTAGAGTCTGCAGGTGCGGATGCTGAAAAATTATTTTTAGCAGCAATTAAAGAAGTTATAACTGATCAAGTAAGTGCGGGTATTGATGTTCCAACAGATGGGGAAGTTAGGCGCGAGAGTTATGTATTATATCAATGTCGATTTTTAAATGGTGTAAGTTTTAAGGAAGTTACACATAAGTCAGTAAGACAGGGTGCGTTCGAAGCTGACCTTCCAACTATTGTTGCACCAATTTCAAGTAAAGAAATACGTATGCATTTAGACTGGAAGAGTGCACAACAATTTACAAAAAACCCAGTTAAAATTACGCTACCTGGACCAATGACAATTACAGATTCAATTGCCAACAATTACTATGATGACATGAAAAAACTTGGTTTTGATTTAGCATTAGCCCTCAATAAAGAAGTTAAAGCACTTGTAGATGCAGGTTGTCAGTATATTCAAATTGATGAACCAGTATTTGCTAGAAAGCCCGATGAAGCTCATTCTTACGGTATGGAAAATTTAGAAAGAATGATGCATGGTATTCCTAAAGAAGTGCAACGCGTTTGCCATATTTGTTGTGGTTATCCTAACTCATTAGATTCAGAAGGTTATAAAAAGGCTGATTTAGATGCTTATGATAGAATTGCATCACTTGTAGATGATTCAACTATTGATGAAGTATCTTTAGAAGATTCACATAGGCATAATGATTTAAATCTTTTAGAAAAATTTACTAAAACAAAAGTAATTTTTGGATTTATTGATATTGCAAAAAGTAGAATGGAGTCTGTTGAAGAAGTAAGAGTTCGTATCAAAGATTCACTTGAACATATTGATGAACACCGTTTAATAGCTGCACCAGATTGTGGTTTAGGTTTCTTTACACGAGAACAAGCAATTGAGAAAATGACAATTTTAACTAAAGCGGCAAAATCAATTTAAGGTAATGTGGAATTATTTTAACCCTGTTGAAATTATCTTTGGAGAAAATAGATTTAAAGAAGTACATGATGCTCTTAAAAATAAGAACTACATCATAATCACTCATCCAGAAGAAATTTTTAAAAAATATAGCGATGAATTAAAATCTTCTTCAAATCCACCACTATCCATTATGACGGATGTTCAGCCTAATCCAGATTATAAGGATATTTTAGAGCTACAAAAAAAATTTTCTTCAATCAATGAATCGGTAGATTATATTTTAGCTATAGGTGGTGGCTCTGTTACAGACACAGCTAAAGCAATTGCTGCATTTAAAGATAAACAAGAATATCTAACAGATTTCGTTCGCAATAAGAAAAGTCCAAGAGTCGAAAATCCAATCAAGATTATTGCAATACCTACAACTTCAGGAACATCAAGTGAGCTTACGTGTTGGGCCACAATATGGGATAAAGAAAAAAATAATAAATTATCTTTGGCGCATAAATCTCTTTATGCAGAAAAAGCAATTATCGATCCATCTATTATGGTTGATAAGCCTTTAGGCTTGACCATTTCAACTGGTTTAGATGCTCTCTCCCATTCAATGGAAAGTATTTGGAATATTAATGCAAACCCAATTTCTGCTTCTCATGCAATACAAGCATCAAAATTAGTATTAGAAAATTTACCACTTCTCGCTAAAGATTTAAGAAACATTGAATTACGTTCAAACATTGCACTGGCATGCGTTCATGCTGGCTTAGCGTTTTCCAATACGAAAACTGCTATTGCGCACAATCTATCATACCCAGTGACACTCAATTACGGTATTCAGCATGGTATTGCTTGTTCATTTACTTTACCCATGATTACTAAAAGTATGGTTGGAATTGATAGTGTAGCTGAGGAGAGACTAAAATTAATTTTTAATAATAATCTTGAGAATGCTGCAGATCATCTGAGTGAATTTATGCGTTCTTTAGAGGTTCCTCTTAACTTAAATGAAATAAAAGTTCCTGTTCAAGAATGGAATAATATAGTAGATGATGCGTTTTTAGGGGAACGAGGTAAAAACTTTATTGGCAATAAAGAAGCCTTCATCTCTTCTGCTAAATCAATGGGACTTTATTAGTAATGAAAAAAAATTTCAGGTTTTATGATAACAGACAAAAATACTTATTATTTGTCACAACAACAAATGAAAAAAATCAAATTGCTGATGCGATACGCCCTCACGTAAATAAAATTAAACCTCAAAAACCTGGCATAAAAATATTTGATGCCGGTATGGGTGATGGCTCCTTACTTATGAATGTTATGCGTCAGTGCCACGAGGCTAGACCTAACGTACCTCTATTAGTTTGCACAAAAGAAATAAGTATTGAAGATGTAAGATTAGGT
>LUMN01000006.1_pt1 | contig 40428 bp, 36 predicted proteins | sample 729991 | NCBI WGS metagenome assembly LUMN01 (sample SAMN03860262, study PRJNA289734) | marine metagenome | biome: seawater column; feature: ocean; material: water; isolation source: Red Sea water column Station 22 - depth 25m | place: Saudi Arabia: Red Sea | collected 2011-10-15 | depth 25 m
GAATAGTATCTCGCAAGCATAGATATTTCCTATACCTACCACATTCTTTTGATTCATTAAAAAGCTCTTAGTAGATACTCCTGCTTTCTTTATTTTTTTGCAGAGATATTCTGAATTAAAGTCATCTTCAAGTGGCTCTGGACCAAGATGCTTTATTAAGAAATGGTCTTGTGGGTCTTTTGATATGTGGAGAGACCCAAATCTTCTAGGATCATTAAAAATCAGGATTTCTTTGCTGAACTCAAATACAACATGATCATGCTTTCTTGTCTCATTGCTTCCAAGTTTCTGTATTCTAAAAGTACCCGTCATACCTAGATGAATTATTATTGTCATTTCATCCAGATTTAAAAATATATATTTTGCTCTCCTGGAAATAGATAATACTTTTACATCTTTTATTTTATTAATTAATTTTTCATCGATTGGCCAACGCAAAGATGGATTATTAACAATTATTCGTTTAAGAGTCTTGCCCTTGAAAGGGAGGATGGCATTCTTAGTGGTTTCTACTTCAGGGAGTTCTGGCATTAATTGAGATAGCCGTTGATCTCATTAATACTTTGAGGGCTTAAGGTCCCTGCCGCTAATTCAAGATTTAATTGAGAGAGCAAATAGTCATATTTTGCATTTGCTAGATTCTTTTCAGCGGTATAAAGATTCTTTTCAGCTTGGAGAAGATCAACAATGTTTCTTGTTCCAACCTCATATCCAACTCTTGTTGCTTCAAGTGCACTGTTAGCTGAAACAACAGCTTGTTTTTGAGCCTTTAAATTAGCGCCAAGAGTAATTACATTTGAGAACCCAGATCTAACTTCTTGAATCACTGTTCTTTGCGCAAAAAGTGTTTCTTCAACAGCTCTATTGTATTCGGCATAGGCCTGCCTTCTTCTTGAACTGACAGCACCACCTTGAGAGATCGGTATTGAAAGGCTGAGGCTATAGTTCTTTCTTTGTGTCTCACTGGGAGCTTGAAAACCTAAATCTTCAAAACCTTCATATGAATATTGATTGGTATTTGATTCCGATTCTGTTCCAACAATATTAATTTTTGGTAAGTGCTCAGAGGCTGAGCTTCTAGCTGAATCTTGTGATGCATCTCTTCGAAGAACTGATGCCTGAAGTCTATAGTTATTTTTAAGCGCAATATCAACCCATTCTTGTTTAGTTGTAGGGTTAGGATTTTCTGGAACAATATCTGCCTTGAGAGAATCTATCGAGAATATTTCTCTCCCTATTAAAGAATTAAGCTCTTCTCTTGCATTAAAAAGCGCACCTTCAGAACGAATCTTTGCTGCCACGCTTAAATCATATGCTAATTGCGCCTCTTGTACTTCCGTAATAGCAGAAAGCCCAACTTCAAACCTCTGTTGGATCTGGTCAAGCTGCTTTTTAATTGCTTTTTCTTCTGAAACAGCAGCATTAAGATTATCAATAGCTCTCAAAACACCAAAATATTTTTCTACTGTTCTAATAATCAAATTTTGTTGCGCATAAGCGAAGTCAGCTTCAGAAGCATCCGTAAGTTTTTTTGATCTTTTAAAGTTAAACCAAGAATCAAGTCTAAAAAGAGGTTGTGTTAATCTAGCGGTAACTGAGCTATTGTTGTAAGCGCTTTGCAACTCATCAAATTGATAATATTCGTTCCAGTTTGTTGATCCGCTCAAAGTAACATTTGGCAGAAGTCCTGCTCTTCCTTGCACAACAAATTCTTTACCAGCTAAAAGAGAATATTCTGAAGATTTATATTGAGGATCATTATCAAGAGCTTCGTTATAAATATCTAAGAGGTTTTCAGATGCTAAAGGCAAAGAAATGAATGATATTAAGACCAGATTTTTAAACATAACAATAATAATTGGGTTGCATTAAACAACCTTTATGCTATCTGTGTCAATATAAAGTGTCAAGTAAACTTTACATTAAGGAATTATTTTCTTTATATTACTTAAGCTTAGAGTAAAATAGTTCCAACGCTTATAAAGGTATCTAACATTGTCAAAAAAGGCTTACGATTCAAAAGCAATTGAGGTTTTGTCGGGTCTCGATCCCGTCAAAAAAAGACCAGGTATGTATACCGATACTTCATGCCCAAATCATCTTATTCAAGAAGTTCTGGATAACTCTGTAGATGAAGCTTTATCAGGTTATTGTAAGCGCATTAAAGTAAATCTTTATAAAGATAATAGCGTTGAAGTCTCAGATAATGGACGAGGCATGCCTGTTGATGTCCATCCTGAGCATAAGCTAACAGGCGCTGAATTAATTATGTGTAAGCTTCATGCTGGAGCAAAGTTCTCTGGAGAAGATTATGGTTTTTCAGGAGGGCTTCATGGAGTTGGAGTTTCTGTAGTCAATGCTTTATCCACCAAACTTAATGTAAAAATTAAACGTGATTCAAAAGAGTATGAAATAAATTTCTCTGCCGGAGACAAAGACAATGATTTGAAATCAATTGGTGATGTTGGAGCAACGAATTCAGGAACCACAATTAGATTTTATCCAGACAAACAATACTTCGAAACATTAGAGATAAACAAAAAGAGCTTAAAACATCTACTAAAGGCTAAGGCAGTTCTTTGCCCAGGTCTTCAAATAGATTACTTTGATGAAAAAAAGAATGAGAGAATTAAATGGATTTTTGATGAGGGACTGAGCGACTACCTCGATGAGTTTTCAGGTTGTAACGAGAAACTTCTTGATGAAACTATTATTCTTTCCAAAACTTCCGATGATCAAGCATTAGATGTAGCAGTGAATTGGACTGAAGAGGCTTCAAATAATTTACTCAAAGAAACTTATGTGAACTTAATTCCTACTGCATTAGGTGGCTCTCATTTAAATGGGTTTAAATCTGGTCTTCTTGAGGCAATAAAAGAATTCTGCGACTACAGGAATTTGATTCCAAAAGGTATAAAAATTAACTCGGATGACATTCTTGCTAATTGCATTTTTGTTATTTCCTCAAAATTAAAAAATCCTCAGTTTGCTGGTCAAACAAAAGAGAGGCTTGATTCTAAAGATCATATGAGCTTTGTTTCATCTTCAACAAAAGATTCTCTAAGTATTTGGCTTAACCAACATACCGAAGAGGGTGAAAAGATTGCGGATCTTGCAATTGCCGCTGCTCAAAAGAGGATTAAAAGCTCAACAAAAGTTGATAGAAAGAAAACATTTAAAGGCCCAGCTCTTCCTGGAAAGCTTTCAGACTGTAACTGCGATAATATCGAAGAAAGCGAGCTTTTTTTAGTTGAGGGAGACTCAGCAGGAGGGTCTGCAAAACAAGCTCGAGATAGAAGGTTTCAAGCAATAATGCCTTTAAGAGGAAAAATTCTTAATACCTGGGATTTAGAAAGTGCAGACATAATAAAATCTCAAGAAATTAAAGATCTTGCGACTGCTATTGGATCTTTGCCAGGAGATACAGATATTTCCAACCTAAGATATGGAAAGATTTGTATACTCGCTGATGCTGACTCAGATGGACTGCACATAGCAACTTTATTATGTGCATTATTCCTAAGACACTATAAGAATTTAGTAACCTCAGGAAAAATCTTTGTCTCCATGCCTCCGTTATATAGGATTGATGCTGCAAAAGAAGTTTTTTATGCCCTCGATGAGAATGAAAAAGAATCTATTGTTAAGAAAATTAAAAAACAGAACTCGAAAATTAAGATAGATATTCAAAGATTTAAAGGGCTTGGAGAAATGAATCCGTCTCAATTAAGAGAGACGGTTATGAAGCCTGAATCAAGAAGATTAGTTCAACTAACTTTAAGTAGTTCTGATAATGCAAACTCAGTATTTGATCTGCTGCTTTCTAAAAAGAGAGCTCCAGATAGAAAAGAATGGCTTGAAAAGAAAGGTAACTTAGCGGAGATTTAATGACTAAAGAAAATTTAGACAAACAAAGCATTAAAAAATATGCAGAAAATGCATATCTCAATTATTCGATGTATGTCATTTTGGATCGAGCTTTACCCAATATTGGAGATGGGCTGAAGCCAGTACAAAGAAGGATTTTATATGCAATGTCAGAACTTGGACTGAATGCATCATCAAAGTACAAGAAATCTGCTAGAACTGTTGGGGATGTAATAGGTAAATTCCATCCGCATGGTGATAGTGCTGCTTATGAAGCGATGGTTTTAATGGCACAAGATTTTTCATTTAGGTACCCATTTGTAGATGGTCAAGGAAATTGGGGATCGCAAGATGATCCTAAATCTTTTGCGGCAATGAGATATACAGAATCTAAACTAACAAAATTTTCAGATCTTCTAATAGATGAGTTAAAGCAAGGAACAGTGGATTGGCAGCCAAATTTCGATGGATCACTTCTTGAGCCAGTAATCTTTCCAGCAAAAGTTCCATCCATTTTACTTAATGGGACTACAGGCATAGCAGTTGGTATGGCTACAGATATCCCATCACACAATATGACAGAGGTAATTGATGCAACTGTCCATGTTTTAGAAAACCCAAAGACTTCTGTTGATCAAATTCTCAAATATATAAAGGGACCAGATTTTTCTAATAATGCTCCAATTGTTGCATCTCCAGAAGAGTTAAATGAAATGTATAGCACTGGAAGAGGTGCTTTTAAAATGAAGTGTGCTTGGAAAAAAGAAGGCAATGACATCATTGTAACTGACCTTCCTCATCAAACGTCTGGCTCAAAAGTTTTAGAGCAAATTTCAAATCAAATGATAAATAAAAAACTTCCAATGATTGTCGACCTCAGAGATGAGGGCGATCATGAGGAGCCAACAAGATTAGTAATAAGCTTAAAATCGAATCGAGTTAATGCAGAGGATCTCATGAATCATTTATATGCATCAACAGACCTGCAGAAAAACTACAGGGGTAACTTTAATTTAATTTCTCTAAAAGGGTCACCTAAGGTTTACTCAATAAAAGATCTTCTAAGCGACTGGATAGCATTCAGGAAAACAACAGTAACCAGAAAGCTCGAGCACAGGCTCGATCAAGTAGATGATAGATTGCATATATTAGAAGGCTTATTAATTGTCTATCTCGATCTAGATAAAGTCATTAAGATCATCAGACAATCAGATGATCCCAAAAAAGAACTCACTAAAAAATTTAAAATATCTGATATTCAGGCTAATGCAATATTAGAGATAAAACTTAGACAGCTTGCAAAACTTGAACAAATTAAATTAGAAGAAGAAAGAGATGCTCTTAAAAAAGAGAAAAAAGAACTTGAGAAGATTCTTAATTCAAAGGCAAGATTGAAAACCTTTATTAAAAATGAATTAAAAGAAATAAAGGAAAACTTTGGAGATGAAAGAAACTCTCCCATTATTGAATCTTCAAGCGCAAAGATGTTCTCTGAGGAAGATACTATAACATCTGATCCTGTAACAATTGTCCTTTCAAATGCAGGTTGGATTAGAAGTGCCAAAGGTCACGAAATAGATCCTTCAACTCTTTCCTATAGAGGAGAGGATAAATTAAAAGACTTTAGTCGAGGAAGAAATAATCAACCCTGCGTATTTATTGATGCTCTTGGCAAAGCTTATACATTGCCTGCGCATACACTCCCTTCTGCAAGAGGCCTGGGCGAGCCTTTAACAGGAAGAGTTACTTCTAGCTCAGGAGTTGAATTTATGAGTGTTGCAATTGGAAAAGGTGAGGATAAGTTTCTTATTGCCAATACATCTGGATATGGATTCCTCGCAAACTTTGAAGATATGATCTCCAATAAGAAAACAGGTAAAGCGTTTATGAGGGTTCCTGACGGCGCTGAGATTCTTCCTTGTGAGAAAATTATGCAAGATGATAAATATATAGCTGCCGTAACCAACTTTGGGAAGTTATTAATTTTTAATTTAGATGAGCTCACGGTCCTAGCAAAAGGCAAAGGCACTAAAATAATAAATATTCCTAAAAAACAGTTTGTTGAAAAGAAGGAAAGATTAATTATAGTAAAACCGTTTAGCGAAGGATCTAAATTAAATATTCAAAGAGACAATGGAAATATTAGGGCGTTTTCTCCAAAAGAACTGGAAGGATTTAAACTTGAACGAGCAAAAAGAGGACGATCTTTACCTCAAGGTTATAAAAGGGTTTTATCGATAACGGTTGAAAGACCTGAATCTATTTCCAATTAGGTAGTTTTTTCTTAGCAAGAATTAATTTTGGTTTTTCTAGCTTTGGAAGACCATTCTTATAATCTACAGGCCCCTCACCTTGAATCAAAGGACTAAAATAATCTATACCTTTCTTAGTTATGCCAAAGCCATCTTTTGTAATAAAGCTTTTTGGTAGTTTTTTTTCTACATTTGCTATTTTAGAGAGTTTCGCAGGAACTATTTCCCAAGAATATTTCGAAGTCTTTTTTCTTTTTATTACTGGCATGACACCATTCATACCTTTAACTGCATATTTAACGGCATGTCTTCCAACCGCCTCAGCATGTTCTAAATCAACTTTTGAAGAAATATGTCTAGCACTTCTTTGAAGATAATCAGCCACCGCCCAATGATTTTTAAGTTTTAGTTTTTGAGAGATAAGATTTGCTAAAAAAGGAGCAACTCCACCAAGTTGCGCATGGCCAAAAGCATCTTTTGTATCAGCTTCAGCAAGAAACTTATTTTTATTATTCTTTATTCCCTCTGAAGCTACAACAACACAGTAACCTAATTTGTTTACAGTCTCTTTTACTTTTTTTAAAAAAGCAGTTTGATTAAAAGTAATCTCCGGAAGAAGAATTATGTGAGGAGCATCAGAGTTATCTTGTTTTGCAAGAGCTGAAGACCCAGCAATCCATCCAGCATGTCTTCCCATTACCTCTAGGATGAAGACTTTTGTAGAACTCTCCATCATTGATTGAACATCAAGACTTGCTTCTTGAGTCGATATCGCAACATATTTTGCAACTGACCCAAACCCTGGACATGTATCCGTAACAGCTAAATCATTATCAACTGTTTTAGGTATTGCAATACAGGTTAAATCATAGCCAAGACTTTTACTTATCTGAGATACTTTATATGCAGTATCTGCAGAATCATTCCCACCATTATAAAAAAAGTAACCAATATCATGAGCTTTAAAAACCTCTATAAGCCTTTTATATTCTTTTGCATTTTCATCTAAGCTTTTAAGTTTGTATCTGCATGATCCAAATACACCACCTGGCCTGTAATATAATGATTCAATAAGTTTTTTTGATTCTTTAGAGGTATCAATTAGATTTTCCCGCAGTGCTCCAAGTATTCCATTTTGCCCTGCATAAACTTTATTTATTTGATTTGGGAATTTCTTTGCTTCCTGAATAACTGCAGCAGCAGTTGCATTAATGACAGAAGTTACACCACCGGATTGAGCATAAAAAGCATTTTTTTTCATAGCTTAAGTAAAGATTTAACTATGCTAGCAAAAATGTTCTAATTATTAAAAGTATTTATGAAAATTCATATCCTAGGAATCTGCGGAACATTTATGGGAGGATTGGCTCGAATTTTAATTGAGTCCGGTCATAAGGTTACTGGATCAGATAACAATTTTTATCCTCCAATGTCAGATCAACTAAGAGAATTAGATGTTGAATTAACAAAAGGATTTGAGCCGTCCTCAATGCCTGAAGCTGATCTATACGTAATTGGGAATGCACTTTCTAGGGGAAATAAGTGCGTGGAAGAAATTTTAAACAAAAACCTCCCTTATAAATCTGGACCCGAGATGCTTGGTGACATTATCAAAGATAGATTTGTGATAGCTGTCTCTGGGACTCACGGAAAAACGACAACATCCTTCATGATTGCAAAGATATTTCAGTCTTTGGGTAAAGATATAGGTTATCTCATAGGAGGTATATCACCTGATTTCTCATTCTCTGCAAAAATAGGAAGTGATGAAATCTTCATAATTGAGGCAGATGAATATGATTCTGCATTTTTTGACAAGAGATCAAAATTTATACATTACTCTCCAAATATTCTTTTGATAAATAATATTGAGTTTGATCACGCAGATATATTTAACGATTTAGATGAGATAAAAAAACAATTCCATCACTTATTAAAAATTATACCGAGCAGCGGAAAAATAATTCTATTTAACCATGATAAAAATGCATTAGATGTTATCAATGAGGGATGCTGGGCAGATATTATTGAAATTAATGGAAATGCCAGCAGGGCTAGCTTTGATTCATCTTCTACAATGATTAAATTTGATGGAAAGTCAGTCTGTATAAACGATTTACCTTTTTATGGTTCTCATAACAATCTGAATGCAGCTGCAGCAATGATTTCTGCTGCATCTTATGGAATAGATCTTAATGATGCTTATGACGGGCTAAAAGATTTTAGTGGCGTACTTCGAAGACTCGAAGAGAAGGGGACTTTTAATGGAATAACAATACTAGACGACTTTGCGCATCATCCAACAGCAATAAAATCTACTATTCAAGCAGTCCAAGAAAAATATAACGGAAAAAATATACTAAATATTATAGAACTTGGGTCTAACACAATGTCGGGAGGTTTTCATGGAGAAGAACTGTTTTCTATTGATAGTTTAGACAGTGATATTCTATGGCTGGATCATAAATCAATTCTTAAAAATAATAAGGGGAATATTTATAACTCCCATGATGATTTGATTGAATCGGTCTCAAAAAAATGTTCACATTTTGATATCATTTTAATAATGACCAATAAAAATAGTAGAAATATCTATGAACCTTTAAGAGACATCATTGAAGCCAATTAACTTACCAATCTTTCCTTTAAAATTAGTTGTTCTCCCAGGAACAATACAGGGTTTGCAAATCTTTGAACCTCGCTATCTAAATATGGTCAAGCAGTGCATGTCTAGTGCTTCAAATTTTGTTATTTCCTACAAATCAGACAGATTTGATGATTTTGATTTTGGTATTGAGAAAGTCGGAACATCGGTACAGATCGTAGACTTTAATAATTTACCAAATGGATTATTAGGAATAACAGTTAAGGCTGAATCAAAAGTTTCTTTAAATAATATAATTCAGCTCGAAGATAAGTCCTATTTAGGTGAGGTTCTTCCATTGACTGAGCCTGAAGTTGACGACCAATCTCTCTTAGCAAAGTATCCAGATCTTATTGAGGTTTTAGTTAAACTTAAAGAACACCCAGAAATTAAAACACTGAAACTTGACATTGATTTAGACTCTGCCGACTCTGTCTCATATCACCTAGGGAATTTAATTCCGTTAACGGCGGATGAAAAGCAAACGCTACTAACAGCATTTGATGCTGATCAAAGATTTAAAATACTATCAAAGATTCTTGAATCAATAAGAAAGACCTAATTAGATCTTTAGCATTTGTTTTCCTTGATTTTGTCCTGTGAATAATCTATTCAATGTTTCTGGACAGTTCTCAATTCCTTCCTGGATATCCTCTCGATGTTTGATTTTTCCTTCCATTGCCCATTTAGAAATATCATCAATTGCTTCACTAGCTCGGCCATAGTAATCCAGAACCAAAAATCCCTGCATTTTAGCTCTTCTTACTATCAACATAGTGAGATTTCTTGGCCCTACAGGCATTTGGTCTCCTGTATAGTTTGAAATACTTCCACAGCAGATAATTCTTGCATTAATATTAATTAAAAACAGTACAGACTCTAAAATAGGTCCGCCAACATTATCAAAGTAAATATCTATTCCATCTTTAGCTAGCTTAGTTAACTCTTCAGCAACGTTAGAATTTTTATAATCTATTACATCATCAACTCCGCAGTCTTTTAGCCAAGAACATTTTTCGTCTCCACCAGCAATTCCAATTACATGACATCCCTTGATTTTTGCAATCTGACAAACCATTGCTCCTGTGGCTCCAGCTGCTCCAGAGACAACAACAGTCTCACCAGGTTGAGGATTGCCAACATCCAGCAGGCCAAAGTAGGCAGTAATTCCTGTTGATCCAAAGATATTTAACATAGTTGGTATGGGAAGAACATCGGGAACTTTACGCATTGTTTTTAAGTCGTTTTCTGAAGGAATGTGATGGGTCTGCCATCCAACCATGCCGCTTACTAAATCGCCTTCAGAAAAATTCTCGTTTTTTGATTCAAGAATTTTTCCTATCCCACCTGATCTAACAACTTCATCAATTTGAACTGGAGGCAAATATCCAGGCAAATCTGTTAACCACATTCTTTGTGTTGGATCAAAAGATAAGTATTGATTTTCTATGAGGACTTCGCCATCCTGAATATCTCTTAGTTCTTCTTTTATAAGCTCAAAATTCTCATTTTTCACAAGACCTTGAGGCCTTTCTTTTAAAACCCATTTTGTATTTGTTACTGACATCTTTACTCCTCCACCGATAAAGTTTTTATAAATTAATAAGTCGAATAATACACCTTGAGATAGCTCTAATAAAAGAATTATTTAAAGATTAATGGCGGTATATTTGATTTGGTTCTGTACCAATTTATTGTTTTTAAAACCAGGTTTGTTTTAATAATTCTTTTTTCCAACTTAAATTTTCCTGGATAGTCACTCAACATAAGCCCAACCAAAATCGTCAGCAATCCTTGGCCAGGAAGCACAAGCATTAAAATACCACCCATAATCAAGCAATAACCAATGATATTCTTTAATGCTAATGTAATTATCCAAAAAATAGGATTCTTATTCTTGTATTCAGATATACCTCTCTTATCATCTAAAAAATAGTCATGTGGTATTTTTTTTATAAAGTAGCCGATCGAAAGAGCGCTTATTACTAAAATTACAACTGAGCTGATTCCAAGAAGGAAGAATATATCAACAAGATTTTCCGACAAATATTTTTGCATAATTAATTAATAATAATATCTTTTTTTATCATATACTTAATGAATTAAAAGCAAAAACAACTTGGCAAAAACTTCATTAAAAAAACTCTGCATAAACTCCCTTGAGGAATTAAAAGCTAAAGACATTGTATGCATCGATTTGAAGAAGATTTCTTCCTTTGCAGATGAAATGATTATTGCATCAGCCACTTCATCAAGGCATGCAAAAGCACTATCAGATAGAGTTGTTGAAGATCTTAAAAGTAATAATATTTTAGTTCTAGGAGTTGAGGGGCAGGATACTTCAGACTGGATCTTAATTGATTGCGAAGACCTAGTAATAAATATAATGAATAATGAGACTCGCGTTTACTATGATTTAGAAACACTATGGGGGTATGAGGACGCCACTTTAAATTCTAATTTATGAAATTAGAAGTTATATCAATATCTAATAAGCTTACCAAATGGGAGGACGAGACTTTAAAATTTTATTTAAAACAGATTTCGTCATTCGCCAACATAACTATACAAAATATTAAACCTGCTCAAGGAAGAAACTTAAGCATAAAAGAAGTTCAAATTAATGAAGAAAAGAATATCTTAAAAAGGATTAAGCCAAATTCATTAATAATTTCCTTTGATAGAAAAGGTAAACAGCTTGATAGCTTGCAGTTCGCAGATCTTACTCAAAAATTCTTAAGCTCAGGAAAAAGCTGTAGCCTTATTATTGGAGGATCTTATGGGTTGAGTGAGTCATTTCTTGCAAAATCAGATCATGTAATTTCATTTTCTGCATTAACTTTTCCTCATAAATTATTTAAGATTTTACTTATTGAGCAGCTCTATAGGTCTATAACAATTATACAAAACAAGTCTTACCACAAATGACAGAAATAAATGAAACCTACAAAGAAAAAATAAGCTTTAATAAAAGACTTATTTTTCTCTATGTCACTTTTGGCATTCTGGGAGTAGTTTTTTATTATCAGATATTTAATTTACAAATCTCAAATTATTCTGAATACGAAATTGCGGCTGAAAACAATAAAAATGAGGAGATATCAGTTCAGCCCTTAAGAGGAATTATTTTTGATAGAAACGGGGAAATATTAGTAAATAACATCCCAACTTTTGATTTGATTACTAAACCTTTTTTTATTGATGATCCAGATGATTTCCTATTAAAACTCTCTTCTTTTTTAGAAATAGATGAAGAGGATAAGAAAGTATTTTTATCACAATTTAAAAAAGCAAAGACATTAAATAAAGAATTAACCTTGAAGCAATCTATTTCCGACGAAGACAAGGCAAAATTTCTGGTAAGGAGCCATATGTTTGAAAATGCCTATGTTGGGAAAAGGTATTTACGTAATTATTTATATCCTGAGATCTTCTCGCACTCAATTGGTTATGTTGGAAGGCCAAATGACGATGAGCTCGATGAGATTTATGAAAAAAGAAGTTTAAATAAGAAAATTAACTTCACTTATACAAATCAATTAATTATTGGGAAAACAGGCTTGGAATTCACTTATGAGGATATTTTAACGGGAAAATTTGGTAATAACCTTAGAGAGGTCGATGCAAGAGGAAGAACCTTGGACGAGAAAATTTCTTCAGAGCCAAAAGTAGGCAATAATTTGTACACAAGCCTTGATTTAAAGTCTCACCAAGCAGCGCATAAAGCTTTTAATAATAGAAAAGGAGCAGTAGTAGCAATAGATATTAAAGATGGCTCAATAGTTACACTCTTCAGTTCACCAACCTTTCCAACAAATCAATTAGCAAATGGCATCTTACAAAAAGATTTTGATGAGCTTTTATTAAGTGAGGAAAAACCATTTTTTAACAGAGCGCTCAAAGGGAGATATCCACCTGCCTCATCAATAAAACCCGCTATTGCAATGTACGGTATCGAAGAGGGATTGATTGATTGGAATTTCTCAATCTTTAATGAGGGGTTTTTTACATTACCAGAGGATGGAAGGATTTATAGAGATTGGAAAGAAGGAGGGCATGGCGACACAAATTTATTCAAAGCCATAACCCAAAGCTCGAATACCTATTTTTTTGATTTGGCATATAGATCTGATATCAATCAACTCAACAAACACCTATCTTCTTTGGGTTTTGGTGGCAAAGCATGCATTGATTGTTTTGAAGAAGACAAAGTTTTTGTCCCTGAGCCGTCATGGAAAATGAATAAACATAACTTTGGTTGGTTTAAAGGTGATACTGTAAATATGGGAGTTGGGCAAGGTTATTTAGTTTCAACTCCAATTCAATTAGCCAAATATGCATACATAATGGCTAACAAAGGAAAATTTTCTGATTTGTCTCTTAAAAAAGATTTAGTTAAAAGTGAAAAAAGCATTGAATTCAATAAATTCTCAAATGATGACTGGTTTAAACTTCATGAGTCTATGGTTAATGTAATAGAGGGGAACACTGGAACAGCAAGAAGATTGAGAGAAAGAAAGAACTATATTGTCGCAGCCAAAACGGGGACTGCTGAATTAGTATCTGGAGATAACAGAGAACAATATTCTGAGACAAGACTTGATGATAGTTTAAGAGATCATGCACTTATTATTGCTTTTGGACCAATGCCAAATCCTAGATATGCTGTTAGTGTTGTTGTTGAGAATGGAGAAAGCGGCGGATCTGTTGCTGGGCCAGTTGCAATTTCAGTATTAAATTCTTTGATTCAAGAATGAGATATTTAGACTTTAAAAAATTTTCTATTTACTATGATCCTTATCTAATAATTTCTATTACTCTGCTATCTATACTAGGACTTTTCTTTCTTTATAGCGCATCAGATGGGAATGCAGCTGTTTTAATTAAACAATCAATCTTTGTTTTTTTTGGCTTAATCTTAATGATCGTACTTAGCCAACCAGATCCTCAAATTTATTATTCATATTCAGGATTTTTTCTGCTTATTAGCATTATCTTAGTATTTGTTGCAATCTTTTTTGGACCAGAGATTAATGGTGCAAATAGATGGATAAGCTTTGGTTTTGTAACACTTCAACCTTCAGAATTATGTAAGATTTTTCTACCAATATTTATTGCATCCTATCTTTATGGGGTTAAGTTACCCATTAATTTGAAGAATACATTTTTAACAATCTTTTTAATTTTTGTAGTTTTTCTAATTGTCTCGTCTCAGCCTGATTTGGGTACTGCAATCGTAATACTTCTTTCTGGATTGTATGTATTATTTTTAGCTGGCCTAAGCTGGACATTCATCGGTTCTGCACTTGCCATATTTGTCATTTCACTTCCGTTTTTATGGAATAACTTTTTAGAACCTTTCCAAAGACAAAGAATTGCGACATTGTTTAATCCAGATCTTGACCCTTTTGGATCTGCATGGAATATCACACAATCAAAGATTGCCATCGGATCAGGAGGTATTTTTGGGAAAGGCTTTGGAGAAGGCACTCAATCTCATCTGAATTTTCTTCCTGAAACAGAGACAGATTTTATATTTGCAGTTATCGCTGAAGAATTTGGCTTAATTGGATTAACAATATTAATAGGTTTATATTTTTTTATTTTTATTAGATGCTTCTATTTATCAATAAATGCAAGAGATAGATTCTGCAGACTTGTTATTGGAGGGCTATCTCTAGTTTTTATATCAACACTATTCATTAATATTGGAATGGTTATTGGGCTTTTACCTGTTGTTGGGATGCCTTTGCCACTAATTAGCCAAGGAGGCTCATCTTTAATTTCTTTTTATATAGCATTTGGCATAATAATATCTATGGCATCTCATAAAAAATTGGTACCAAGGTGAAAAAACTTTTTTTTGTTACATTATTAATTCAATTTAATTTTATTCAATCTGATTACTCAGCTCATCCAAGAGCAGATTTTGTTGTTAATGAATTAGTCAATTCTCATGGTTTTGATGAGAAGGAAGTCTTGGATGTTTTAAAAAATGCTAAAAAACAACAAACAATTATTGATAGGATTTCAACTCCAGCTGAATTTACCATTACATGGGATGCATATAAAAATATATTTATTGAAGAAAAAAGAATAAAAAATGGTAAAAAATTTATTGAGGACAACCTGCCAACTCTTAAGAAAGCTGAGGAAGAGTTTGGAGTTCCAAAAGAAATTATTACTGCAATCTTGGGTGTTGAAACAAGATACGGGAATATTCAAGGCAAGGATAGAGTATTAGACTCTCTCACAACACTAGGTTTTGATTACCCTAGAAGAGCAGAATTCTTTAGGAATGAGCTAATTAAATTTTTCATACTTACGAGAGAAAATAATCTTGATATTTACAGTGTGAAAGGTTCTTATGCTGGAGCTATGGGGTATGGGCAATTTATTTCATCCTCATACTTGGCATATGCTATTGATTATGATGGAGATAGTTATGCAGACCTTTTTGGTTCTAAAGAAGATGCTATCGGAAGTATTGCAAATTATTTGAGCATCCATGGATGGAATGCAGAGGCTGACATAGTTCTAAAAATAGATCATAACAATGTCAGAAAGCCCTATAATCTTGATGGTAAGTTTATTCCAGTAAAGCTAGAGCAAGGAGATGATATTTTCTATGAGATTCAAAATGGAGATACCTTATCTCAAATAGCTTTAGATAACGATGTGAGACTTTCAGAGTTGATGAAATTGAATGACATAAAAGATAAAGATGTATTAATGGCAGGAAATAAGATTAAAATTAATAAAAAAAGTAATACATATTTTATCGGCACAGAGAATTTTGTCGCAATTACAAAATATAATTACAGTCACTTTTATGCAATGGTGGTTTACAATCTAGCAAGGGAGTTAGGATTATGAAAAAATTATTGTTCTTATTATTTGGTTTGATTTCTATTGAGTCTTTCGCCCAGTCTTTCATTCCAAATACTCCAACTCTTGACCTAAAAAGCTATATTTTAATTGAGCCTAATACAAATACAGTTATCGCGAGCTTTAATGAAGATGCCCCAATCGAGCCAGCAAGCATGACCAAAGTAATGTCCAGCTATGTCGTAGCTGACCAAATTGCAAATGACTTTTTAAGCTTGGATGACAGCGTGCTCATTAGTGAAAAAGCATGGAGAATGGAAGGTTCAAAAATGTTTATTGAGCAGGGTAAAAGAGTAAGTGTTCTTGACCTACTCAAAGGAATTATTATTCAGTCAGGTAATGATGCGACAGTGGCATTAGCTGAATATGTTGGAGGCACTGAGGATGGATTTGTAGATTTGATGAATTCATATGCTGCATCAATGGGCTTATCAAACACCTTATTTCAAAATTCTACTGGACTACCGGATGGAAATCATTTTTCTAGTGCTAAGGATTTAGCAACAATGACAAGTTTGTTAATAAATAATTTTCCAGAAACATATAGTTTATATAAAGAAAAATATTACACCTTCAACAACATAAGGCAGCCAAATAGAAACCGACTTCTTTGGAAAGACAATTCCTCTGATGGGGTAAAGACAGGGCATACAGAATCTGCTGGATATTGCCTAATAAGCTCTGCAAAGAGAAATGACATGAGGCTAATAGCTGTTGTGGCAGGTGCTAAATCTGATAAAGAGCGCTTTAATGATACTCAAAGATTGCTTGAATATGGGTTTAGATTTTATTCAACCCAAGAAGTAATTAAAAAAGATAATGCTCTCAAAGATGTTGATGTATGGGGTGGCAAAAAGAATTTGGTTTCGCTGGGCGCAGAAAATAATATTAAGTTAACTCTTCCCAGAACTACTTTTAAAAACATCACAATTAGCTATGACTTTCAAAACAATTTAAGAGCTCCAATTAAAGAAGGGCAAACTCTTGGGACATTGGTAATTAAAGATGGAGAAAAAACTTTACATACCGAAAATTTGGTTGCTTTAAATGACGTTGAAGCAAAAGGATTCTTTGGCAGATTGTGGGCAAGCTTAGTATTGTGGTTTAGAGGTTTATTTGGCCTAGGTGATGCCTAAATTAGCATCTTACAACGGTAAAGTTGATTCAATAGAAAATATTAAAGTCTCTCCGATGTCGAGAGCGTTCCTTTTCTCAGATAGTGTTTATGAAGTTATTTCTTTTTATAAGAAAAAGTTTATTGATTTTGAAACACATCTTGATCGTCTCAAACACAGCCTCAATGAAACTAAAATATCTTGTTCTATCGAGGAGTGCAAAACTGAAATAGTAAAACTTTTAAATGAATCCAAATTTGAAGATGGATATATTTATTACCAAGTTTCAAGAGGAGTTGATTCTATAAGATCTCACTTCGCCGAGGAAAGTGATTGTGAAAGGTTTGGCTTTATTGAAGAATTTTCTTTTTTTAATCAATCACCCTTAAAGGTCATGTTGGTTGATGATATCCGCTGGCAGAGATGCGATATTAAATCAACTTCATTGCTTGGTAATGTCCTTCAAATGAATGATGCCAAAAGTGTTGGTTGTAATGAAATATTAATGCATAAAAATGGTGAGCTAACTGAGGGTGGAGCAAGCAACATATTTTTTGTTAAAAATAAAACTATTTTTACACCGGAACTATCCCCCAACATTTTGCCAGGTATAACGCGACATCAGGTTATTAAAATAATTAAAGATAAGAAGCTAAATTTTGAAGAAGGATCTTATAGCATAGATGATTTAAAGGAGGCCTCATCAATTTGGTTTACCAGCACTACAAAAGGAATTTTAGGCGTTGAGGAAATAGTAAATCTTGAAACTAAAATTAATACTGAGTGTGAATTACTTGAGATTTGTAAAAATGCATTTGTAAAAAGGTATTTTAGCTAGTACAAATTCTAATTATTAGTCTCTCAACTTCCTTCCATGCATCAAGTCTTTTAATACCCTTAAAAGTTTTCTCAATCTCAAAAATATCTTTACTTAGATTTAATAGATTAGACTCCATTTTTTTTATAAAAGATAAGTAGAGAGTTACCTTTGAGTTCCACATTTTTGTATTTTCAAGATATCTTTTTGGCGAAGAGCTTTTCTTTGCCATAAGAGACGTACTTATTAACTTATCTAAAACCCATATCACTAGGGCAAGAGAGTTTGGATCATTTTGTTTAATTTGCCTGAGGATTTTTATTGATTTCTTCTCATTTAAATTCAATAGGCAATCTTCGAGCTCATAAGGAGCATGAATTGAGCTACTTATGGAGTTTTCAAGTGAAACTGAATCTTTTTCAGCTGAATGCAATATTTTTAGGGTTTCAATATCATTTCTATGTGCAACTAAGTTACTAGAGTTCAACTCAAATAAATGCTTTGCAACCCTATCTGCATCGTTTTTATCAAGAAAGTTTAGCTTTTCTCGTAACCATTTCTTTTCATCAAGTGGTTTTAATTTTGTGCATTCAATGATTTGTATAAATTCTTTATTATCTTTGATCCATTTTGTATTTGGGCTTATAGATTCAGAAATACTATCAATAACAATCTTAATATTATTCATATTATCTAAATCAATCTTTTCTAATATTTCGGAAAGAGACTTTGGAAACCTTCCTTCACTATGAACTACCTTAATTATTATCTGTGACCCAAATAAACCACCTCCAAGATTGTTTTGAATTGCTGACAAAAGACCATCTGATTCATTAGCCTCAAAGATTATTGTTTCATCATAGCCTTGGTCAGCAAAATCTTTTGTTAAAAAGTCCTTTACCTCATTCTTTAGTATCATCTCTTTTCCATGAATGAGACTAAGCACAGCGCTTCCTCTTAGATTATTTTTGAAGTTGAGACTACTTATCTTCATGAGTCTCTAAATAAAGGACTATTTTTTTATTTAAATCCTCAATAATTTCAACACGCATTAATTTTACTAATTCTTTTTGTGCCAGAGGATTAAGGCTTTGAGTATTAAATCTTTTTGAAGAACTAATCCTTTTAGAATGCTCTTCGTCATTAAGGATGTATACCTGAATACTTCCAACAACCTCACTTTCAAGGGAACCTAGATTTTCACCACCATAAAAATTATTTTCTTTGAACTCAAACTTCATAATATTTACTTCTGTTGACGAAGCCTCATTTTCTTTGACAAAAATATTTAGATTATTTTTTATTTTTATAGGCACAGATAGATCAAACTTAATTTTATTTACAATAATTTCAGAGTCAGAATTAACTGGACTAAATGAGCAGCCAAGAATTGCTATATTGAGGAAAATTAGAGTTGCTAGATTACGAAATTTATTAGCTTTTCTTTTACATAGATACATTTCTTGATTTCCTTATCGCCAAGTAAATCATCCACATTTTTAATAGACTTAGCAACACTTTCGATTTCGTCTTGTTCTAAGTTTGATGATATTTCTATTTTTCCTCTGACTTTTCCATTAATCTGGACAACTAACTCAAATGTATCAGTGACCATTAAATCTTCATCAAAAGTCGGCCAGCTGTCCTCAATTTCTGAGCTATTCTCAAAAAAGTTATTCCATAGAGTTTCACATATATGCGGTGCTATCGGATAAAGCATTTGCAGGGTTGATGCGATGAATTCATTGAGGCAGAATTGATCATTTTCAGATGATATTTCACCTTTAATCTGATCAGGCGTTGAATTTAAAAGCTCCATACAAGCTGCAATTACTGTGTTAAAAGCATATCTATTTTCATAGTCATCAGTAACTTTTTTGATAGTTAAATGAATTTTTCTTCTAAAGTCTTTCTGACTTTTATCTAACTCACCTTGTATCTTTACTTTTTTAAACTTCTTATCATGGGTAAAACTCCAAAGTTTTTTTAAGAATCTAAAAGCTCCTTCTACAGCAGTTTCAGACCACTCTAAACTTTGTTCAGGAGGAGCAGTAAACATCATGTAAAGACGTATCGTGTCTGCACCATACTTATCAATATATTGTTGTGGGTCAACCGTGTTGCCTTTTGACTTTGACATCTTAGACCCATCCTTAAGAACCATTCCTTGAGTAAGTAATTTTTTAAAAGGCTCGTCACCCTCTACTAAGCCAATATCTCTCATAGCTTTATGGAAAAACCTTGAATAAAGAAGATGCAAGATAGCATGTTCAATACCGCCAATATAAAGATCAACTGGAAGCCAGTATGCTGAATTTTCGTCTAGAGCTTTATTATTATTATCTGCTGCTGTAAATCTTGCGTAATACCAGGATGAGTCTACAAAAGTATCAAATGTATCAACTTCTCTTGATTCATTCGGACCAATATCAAAAAAATCTTTATTTTGACTAAGTGGTTTCGGGGACTCTCCATCTTTTATTTTTGGTAACTCAACAGGCAGGTCTGTTTTCTCTAAAAAAACAGGTTCATCATTTTTATAGACTACTGGTATAGGACATCCCCAAAATCTTTGTCTGCTGACGCCCCAGTCACGTAATCGAAAATTCTCAATGCCTTTACCTATTTTTTCTTTTTCAAGGAAGCTATTGATATCTTGGATTGCATTTTCTGAAGTCAGACCGTTAAATTTCTCAGAGTTAATGAGCTCACCTTTTTCAGAGGAGGGCACCTCATCAGCTTTTATGACTTGCTTGATATCTATATTATATTTGAGAGCAAACTCATGATCCCTTTCGTCATGAGCTGGGACTCCCATCACTACTCCTGTTCCATAATCCATTAGGACATAATTGGCAATCCAGACATCAAGATCAATTCCTGTAAAAGGATGTTTAACTTTTAAATTCGTTTTTAAGCCCAACTTATCAGCCTTGGCCATATCTGCTTCAGCCATCTTTGTTTCATTGCATTTTTTAATAAAGTCATCAATCTCAGGATCTTGATTCGCTAAATTTTGTGAAATTGGATGATTTGGTGATATCGCAAGGTATGTAACTCCATAAATAGTATCAATTCTTGTTGTAAAAGCAGTTAGCTCTTCTCCATCAGGAAGAGGAAAACTTATCTCTGATCCAAAAGATTTACCAATCCAATTTTTTTGCATTGATTTCACATTTTCTGGCCAATCAAGATTTTCTATAGAGGTAAGAAGCTCATCAGCATAATCTGTAATCTTTAAAAACCATTGGTCAATTTCTTTTAACTCTACAGTAGCTCCTGATCTCCATCCTTTACCATCTATTACTTGTTCATTCGCAAGTACTGTCTCATCAACTGGGTCCCAATTAACTAGAGATTTCTTTCTATAAACTAGACCTTGCTTATGAAGAAGACTAAAAATTTCTTGCTCCCACTTATAATAGTTTGGATCACAGGTTTTAAGCTCCTTCGACCAGTCATAGCTAAATCCAAGTCTTTTAAGTTGTAACTTCATATTCTCTATGTTTTGCTCAGTCCAACTTTGTGGATCAACTTTATTTTGAATAGCTGCATTTTCAGCAGGCAGTCCAAAGGCATCCCAGCCCATAGGCTGGAAGACATTGAATCCTCTCATTCTTTTATATCTAGAAATAACGTCGCCAATCGTATAGTTCCTCACATGCCCCATGTGAAGTTTTCCAGAGGGATAAGGGAACATAGACAAGCAATAATACTTCTCTCTATCATCTGGAGTAGACTTATATTTATTTATCTTTTCCCATTCAGACTGAATACTTGATTCAATTTTTTCTGGATTATATTGTTCTTCAAGCATTTTTTAGAAACTCATTTTCAAGATAGTTGATTGTATGTTGATTTTTAATGAATTTCTCATCTTTAAGCATTTTTTGATGGAATTGATGAGTTGTCTGTATTCCCTCAATAAAAAACTCATCAAGAGCACTTAACATTCTTTTAATAGCTGACTTTCTTGAGCCGGCAAGAGAAATTATTTTTGCCAACATTGAGTCATAGTAGGGTGGAACTTCATAGCCATTATAAATATGTGAGTCATAACGAATACCAAATCCACCAGGTATGTGCATCCGAGTTATCTTTCCAGGATTTGGAATGAAATTAACAGAGTCTTCTGCATTAATTCTGCACTCAATTGCATGCCCTCTGAAATTTATATCACTTTGATTTAAAGTCATTGGCAAGCCTAATGCTATTCTAAGCTGAGCCTTCACTAAATCAAATCCAGTGATCATTTCTGTTACAGGATGCTCCACCTGAATCCGAGTATTCATTTCAAGGAAGTAAAAACATTCTTTCTCATAGAGAAATTCTAAAGTACCAACACCCTCATAATTTAGGTCTTTACAAAGATTTACGCAGTTTTTTAAAACTTCATCAAGCTTCTTTTTGTTTACATCTCTTGCAGGAGCCTCCTCGATTAATTTTTGATGCCTTCTTTGGATTGAGCAATCTCTGGTCCCTAAATGAATAGCATTACCTTTTCCATCTCCAACTACTTGTATCTCAATATGCCTAGGATTTTCAATAAATTTCTCAAAATAAACAATATCATTACCAAATCCATTAAGCGCTTCTTGCTTTGCAATTTGTACTGAATTAATTAGCTCCTTTGAGCTCCTCACAATTTTCATTCCTCTCCCACCACCACCAGCTGTTGCCTTCACTATAAGTGGATATCCAATTTCATCAGCTATTTTTAAAATTTCTTGCTCATTATCAGGTAGTTCATTATCAAAACCAGGAACTCCATCAATACCATATTTTGTAACTATAGATTTTGCAGTTATTTTGTCTCCCATCTGTCTTATAGTTTCTGAGCTTGGACCGATAAACTTGAATCCACTAAGATTACATTGCTCAGCGAAAGAGTGATCTTCAGCTAGAAATCCATACCCAGGATATATTGCATCTGAACCTGTAACATCTGCTGCTGATAAAATAGTGGGTGCATCAAGATAGCTTTTAGTTGGATCAGCGGGGCCAACACAAACTGATTCGTCTGAGAATCTCAGGCTTTTTAGCTCTTTATCTCCTTCAGAATAAATACAGACGGTTTTTAAACCTAGCTCTTTGCATGCCCTTATGGCACGTAAAGAGATTTCTCCTCTATTGGCAATTAGAACTTTTTTTGACATTTACTCTAGGGTAATTAAATCTTGAGAAAACTGAACTGGCTCGCCATCTTCAACTTCAATTGAAACTATTTTTCCGCTAAATTCAGATTTAATTTCATTCATCATTTTCATTGCTTCTACAATGCAAACAATTTGTCCAGCATCAATAACATCACCTACTTTTACATACGGATCTTTATCTGGTGCCGGTCTTCTATAGAAAGTTCCAACAATTGGAGATGTAATAGTTTTTGAACCAGATACCGTAGTTTCTTTGGTTTCAGTGCTAACAATCGACTCAACTTTTCTTTCTGAAGTTGGCTTCTCAACCACAATATCATTTGAAGATTTTCTGGAAATCCTCACAGCTTCCTCGCCCTCAGTAACCTCAATTTCTGTAAGGTCTGATTCTTGGAGCATTTCGATTAACTTTTTAATTTTTCTTATATCCATACTCATAAAATTTAATTAGAATTAATTGCTTTTTCTAAGGCAAATTCGTAGCCCTTAGTTCCCATTCCACATACAACACCCTCTGCAATGTCAGAAAAATATGATTTATGTCTAAATTCTTCTCTGGCAAATATATTTGAAATATGGATCTCATAAAACGGAATGCCTACGCCAATAAGAGCATCTCGTATTGAAATACTTGTATGTGTAAATGCACCTGGATTGATAAGAATCTTTGAAACATTATCTTCCTTAGATGCATGAATTTTTTCAACAATTTCATGTTCAGCATTGCTTTGAAAGGAAGCGAAAGAAACACCATTTTCTTTACAAATCTCAGAGAGGTTTTTCTCAATATCTTCCAATGTATCATTACCATAAATAGAGTTTTCTCTATTTCCAAGAAGATTTAAGTTAGGCCCATTTATTAAAAGGATTTCCATCAGTCGATTTTATATGCTTTTTCGAGGAAATTAAAAGATTATTGCAGGACTTATAAAGATGATAACTTGACTTTTATTGGTGTATAACAGAACCTTTTTTCAGCACATCCTTGAAAGACTACTTCATAATTCATCAGATTTTGTTCTAATTGATCTAATATCTCTAAATCAAGGCTATTCCTATATATCACAGTTTCTCCTAGAAATTCGTCTTTATGAACAACTGGATCACCAATAAGCTCAAATTCAACCGACCGATTTTTATGAGTAACCTTTATTGAGTTTTCATACAAATAATAAGTTTTTTCTATTTCCCAATTTATTAAAAGAGAATCGTCAATTTCAGTGACCGTCATCTTAAAAGCATCTTCGGGATCAAGGATCTCATTACCTAAACCTATTTGATTTAAAGCTAAAATATTATTTGAAAACATGGATATCAAGATTGCGTATAATGACATCAGAGATTTTTTATTTCGCAACAGAACAAAATGAAACATTTTTTTATTAACTTTCTCTTAAGTATTTTCTTTATTTTACCTAACTGGGCTCTAAAAGTACTAACACTTAGAAAAGAGATTACATACAAGAATGAGGTTTTTGATTATCAATCTATGATCTATATCTCGTTTATATCTTGGTTCATTACAAAGTTTGGATTAGCTTTAGATATGGCTGATTTTTCAAATGACATGCGTGTAAAGATGTCTAATTTTCGAATGAAAATTAATAACAACCATCTCCCTAAAAAGACAATTAATAAGGAAGATCATATTATCGATAAAAAGAATAATCTGGTTCTTAGACAATATTCACTTGAATCACAAATGTCTGATAAAGCAGTTTTATTTTTCCATGGCGGCGGTTATGCAATTTCTAATATAGATGTTTATAACCCAGTTGTATCTCTAATGTGCGAAGAGCTGGATTCTAATATTTTTTCATTAGAGTATAGCCTCTCTCCAGAAAATAAATTCCCAAAAGCTCTTGAAGAGGCCAACATAGCTTTTGATTGGTTAATTAATCATGGCTATAGCAAAGAGCAAATAATTATTTGTGGAGATAGCGCTGGGGCTCACTTAGCTGCATCCTTATTGCATGACCTTAAAGCTAGAGATGAAGGACTACCTTTTTTGCAGGTCTTAATTTATCCGATGGTGTCTCCATCATTAGATTTTCCTTCTCTAGAAAGGCTTGGTGAGAATTTCTTACTGACAAAGGAGCAGATGAAGTGGTTCTGGCATTATTTTAGGGCAGAAGAAGCAAATAACTTAGATTCAAGGTTTGATCTGCTGAAAATTGATAATAATAATAAATTTGATACCAAAACAGTTATAATTACCGCCGGTTTTGATCCACTATGCGATGAAGCAGAAGCATATGCAGCAAAATTGAATGACATGGGCAACAATGTAAAACAAATTCATTACCCAAGTTTGTTCCATGGCTTCATCAACATAACTAGATTAAAGACAGCTAAATTAGCAACAATAGATATTTTAAGAGAAATAAAAAGAAATATATGAGTAATTTATTAGAAGTAAAAAATCTCACCGTTGGATTTAAAGTAAGAGACTCTATTTTTACTGCTGTAGAAGATGCTTCTTTTGAAATAAATAAAAATGAGACTATGGCGCTGGTTGGAGAATCAGGATCAGGAAAGTCAGTCTCAGCGATGTCAATATTGCAACTTTTGCCTGAGGGTAAAACAATTTTTAGTAAGGACTCATCTATTAAATTTAATCATTCTGAAATATTGGAAATGTCTAACAAACAACTTCAATCAATTCGCGGTAAGAAAATATCTATGATTTTCCAGGAACCAATGACATCCCTTAACCCTTATCACAGAGTAGGCAATCAAATTACCGAATCCATTTTAAGTCATGAAGATGTTTCAAAAAAAGATGCAGAAAAAAAAGCAAAAGAGTTGATGGAGCTTGTTGAGATTCCTGACCTAGAAAGAAGATATAAATCCTATCCTCATGAACTCTCTGGAGGGCAGCGTCAAAGAATAATGATTGCAATGTCACTTATAAATGAACCTGAGCTTTTAATTGCTGATGAACCAACAACAGCCCTGGACGTAACTATTCAAGCCCAAATTCTTGATTTAATGAATAGGCTTAAAGAGAAGCTTGGAATGTCAATTTTATTTATAACTCATGATTTAGGATTAGTTGAGAAGTTTAGTGACAGGGTTTGCGTTATGAAAGAGGGAAAAATTGTTGAACAAGGCGTAACAACGGAAATTTTCTCTAATCCAAAACATGAATATACCATCAAGCTATTAAAATCAGAGCCCAAAGAAAAAGATCATTTACTTGTTTCAGAGGATAATATTTTAGATATTTCAAACCTAAGTGTTTTTTACAAAATACCATCAAAAAAGCTATTTAAAACTGATAGATTTTGTGCGGTTTCTGATATTTCTTTAAAAATTCCAAGAAATTCAACAGTTGGTGTGGTTGGAGAGTCAGGTTCTGGTAAATCAACACTAGGAAAAGCGATTATAAATCTTCTTGATTTTGAAGGATCAATTAAATTTAATGGTAAATCAATTAAAGATCTCAGCTCAGTTGAAAAGAAATTATTAAAAAAAGACATTCAAATAGTTTTTCAAGATCCATATGGGTCCCTGTCGCCAAGAATGACAGTTGGCGAAATCATAGGAGAAGGCTTGGATATACATTTTGATTTTTCCAGTGAAGAGAAGATAGAAAAAATATCAAATGTAATGAAAGATGTTGGATTAGATGATAGCCTCATTTTTAAGTATCCACATGAATTCTCAGGTGGCCAAAGACAAAGAATCGCAATTGCTAGATCAATAATCTTAAACCCGAAATTCATGATCCTTGATGAGCCAACTTCAGCGCTTGATAGATCTATTCAGATTCAAGTAATAGATGTTTTAAAAAGATTGCAAGACAAATATAAATTAACATATTTATTTATTAGCCATGATCTCAAAGTAATAAGATCTATGTGTGATCAGATTTTTGTTATGAGTGAGGGAAAGCTAGTAGAGTTTGGTAAGGCTGATGAGGTTTTTGAAAATCCTCAACAGGAATATACTCAAAAACTTTTAAGAGCAGCACTCAAATATTCATCAAATTAAGATGACAAATAGGAAGTATTCAAAAATATTGCATGACGGCCCTCAGCAGGCAGCATCAAGATCAATGTTACGAGGAGCAGGTTTCACGGATGAGGATTTTGAGAAATCCATTGTTGGGATTGCTTCGCTAGGAGCAAGTGTAACTCCATGCAATATGCATCTAAACTCCCTTGCAGAAATTGTTGAAGATTCAGTCAATAATTCAGGATGTAAGGCTGTAACATTTAACACAATTACTGTCTCTGATGGAATTTCTATGGGTACGGAGGGCATGAAATATTCCCTCGTTTCAAGAGAAGTCATAGCTGACTCTATAGAAACTGTTGTAGGTTGTTTGGGCTATGATGGAGTAGTAGGTATTGGGGGCTGCGATAAAAATATGCCAGGTGTAATCATTGGTTTGGCAAGACTTAATAGGCCATCTTTATTTATTTATGGTGGCTCTATTAGACCTAGCGAGCAAAATACTGATTATGTGACAGTCTGTGAAAAAACTGGAGAGTTCTCAAAAGGCTCAATCTCTGAAGAGGAATTAATCTCTGTTGAAAAGGTTTCAGTTGTTGGGCCTGGATCGTGCGGAGGTATGTATACAGCTAATACGATGGCGTCTGCAATTGAAGCTCTTGGAATGTCTCTTCCTGGAAGTAGCAGTCAGGATGCAGTTTCTGATGATAAGAAGAATGATTGTATAAATACAGGGAGTGCAATTAGGAATCTTCTTGAAAAAGATATTAAACCTTCTGACATTATGACAAAGGAGGCATTCGAAAATGCAATCACGGTAGTTATTGCACTTGGAGGATCAACGAATGCAGTACTTCATCTTATTGCGATGGCGCATGCTATAAATGTTGATTTAGATTTAGATGACTTTACAAGAATAGGTAAAAGAGTTCCTGTTGTAGCTGACATTAAACCATTTGGTGAAAATTATATGTCCTCACTAAATGAAGTTGGTGGCATTCAGCCACTAATGAAAATGTTACTTGATGCAGACTTACTTCATGGCGACTGTTTAACTGTTTCAGGAAAAACTATTTCAGAAAATCTTTCAGAAGTTGATCCATATCCGAAAAATCAGACAATTATTAGAGAAATATCTAATCCAATTAAAAGTAGTAGCCATTTGCGCATTCTATATGGCAATTTGGCTCCTGAAGGAGCAGTAGCTAAGATTACAGGAAATGAAGGGCTAAAATTCACCGGCACGGCTAAAGTATTTGACTCTGAAGAAGACGGAAATGAGGCAATTCAAAATAACCTAATCAATGAGGGAGATGTGGTTGTTATTAGATATGAGGGACCAAAAGGAGGCCCCGGCATGAGAGAAATGTTAAAACCTACCTCTGCAATAATGGGACAGGGCTTAGGCGATAAGGTCGCATTTATTACTGATGGAAGATTTTCTGGCGGAACCCATGGCTTTGTTGTTGGGCATATCTCTCCAGAAGCATATGTTGGCGGACCCATCGGAGTCATTGAAAATGGCGACAAAATAACAATTGATGCTGAGACAAACTCAATTTCTATCGATATATCTGATGAGGAGCTTCAAAAAAGATTAGATAACTTTAAACCAAATAAAGAGCTTCCTAAAAAAGGTGTCTTATCAAAATACTCAAAAAGTGTACAATCTGCATCCCTAGGAGCTATTACTGATTAATTTATGATTTCAAGGAAATATCCATCAACTAGATTACGAAGATTAAGGCAGTCAGAATCCATAATTGATTTGACCAGCGAATGTGCGGTGACTAAAAATGATCTAATCCAACCTGTATTTGTAAAAGAAGGTTTAAGTGATAAAGAGCCTATAGAATCAATGCCTGGTATCTTTAGATTTGGTGAAGATTCTGTTTTAAAGGAGATTGAAGAAATTAACCAACTGGGAATAAGAGCAATAGCTATATTTCCTGTTATAGATCCTTCAAAAAAAGACTCCAAAGGCACCGAAGCCACAAAAAGAGATAATTTTATTTCAAGAGTATTAGGTTCTATAAAATCTAAATTTCCTGAGATGTTAGTCATTGCTGATGTTGCCTTAGATCCTTACACAGATCATGGTCATGATGGAATTTTGGAGAATGATGAGATCTTAAATGATCAAACACTAGATGTTCTCGCAGAGCAATCCCTTGTTCTAGCAGAAGCTGGTGCAGATATTATTGCTCCATCAGACATGATGGATGGCCGCATTGGAGTTATTAGAAAAAAATTAGATGAAAATAACTTTGAAGACAAAATAATTTTGTCATATGCAGCAAAATATAATTCAAAATTCTATGGACCCTTCAGAGATGCTGTTAATTCTAAAAATAATCTAGGTACTTCTGATAAATCTTCTTATCAGATGAATCCTGCAAATTCACTTGAAGCCCTTAACGAGGTTGCTATGGATATTGAAGAGGGTGCTGATATCGTAATGGTAAAACCAGGTATGCCTTATTTAGATATTATTTCTAAAATTAAAGAAGAATTTAAGGTTCCAACTTTTGCATATCAAGTAAGCGGAGAGTATGCAATGATAATGGAATCAGTTAATAAAGGATGGCTTGATAAAGGTGTTATAATAGAATCTTTAACAAGCTTCAAAAGAGCTGGTGCAGATGCAGTTCTTACATATTTCGCTAAAGATTTAATAAAGGAATTTAATTTATGAGTAATGTAAAAGAAGTAACAACAGAAACATTTGAAAAAGAAGTTTTAAGTTCAGATGTTCCAGTATTAGTAGATTTTTGGGCTGAATGGTGTGGTCCATGCAAGCAACTGGCTCCAAGAGTAGAAGAGGCAGCTCAACAATACGGCGAGCAAATAAAGGTTTGCAAAGTTGATATTGAAGAGCATAGAGATCTTGCTGTTCAATATGGCATTAGATCTATTCCTTCCTTAATAATTTTTAAATCAGGTGAAGTTTCTGGAGTTCAAGTAGGAGCTCTAACGCAAGAACAATTAGGAGAATTTATAGATACAGAAATATAGGTTTTTTTGCAAAATACTAAAAAAACTTATATTATCAACCCTTCTTAGATATCTTTTTGATATCAATTCAAATTTTCAGAGGAATTTTCGATACAACTAATGAATTTAAGTGAAGTAAAAACTAAAACGATTACCGAGCTTGTTGAGATAGCTGAAAAGCTAGGCTTAGAAGATGTAGGCAGACTCAAAAAGCAAGATATCATTTTTCAAATTTTAAAAAAGCAAGCAGATGATGGCATTGATATATTCGGTGGCGGAGTCCTAGAAATCTTAAACGATGGTTTTGGCTTTTTAAGATCAGCAGAAGGCTCATATTGTGCTGGACCGGATGATATTTACATCTCACCAAGTCAAATAAGAAAGTTCAGTCTTCGAAAGGGAGATGAAATTCAGGGGAAAATAAGGCCTCCAAAGGATAAAGAAAAATACACTGCTCTCGTTCAGGTTGAAACAATTAATGGCGAGACTCCTGAAAACGCCAAAAAGAAAATACTATTTGAAAATCTAACTCCATTATTTCCTAATGAAAGATTAGTTCTTGAACAAGGTAGTGGCTCTAATGAAGATTTATCTGCAAGAATAATAGATTTAATAGCTCCTGTTGGTAAAGGACAGAGAGGTTTAATAGTTTCACCTCCAAAAGCTGGTAAGACACTGATGCTACAAAGCATTGCGCATTCAATTACTAGCAACAATCCTGAAACCAAGCTGATAGTACTTTTAATAGATGAAAGACCTGAAGAAGTTACTGAGATGACAAGAACTGTAAGGGGTCAAGTAATTGCAAGTACTTTTGATGAGCCGCCTTCAAGGCATGTGCAAGTGGCTGATATGGTTATTGAAAAAGCAAAAAGATTAGTTGAGCATAAGCAGGATGTTGTAATTCTTCTTGATTCTATTACTCGACTTGGAAGAGCTTATAATTCTGTTCAGCCTGCCTCAGGAAAAATTTTGAGTGGTGGTGTCGATTCAAATGCTCTTGAAAGACCAAAAAGATTCTTTGGTGCTGCAAGAAATTTAGAAGAAGGTGGAAGTTTAACAATTTTAGCTACAGCATTGGTAGATACAGGTTCTAAAATGGATGAAGTTATCTATGAGGAATTTAAAGGCACAGGAAATATGGAAATCCATCTTGAAAGAAAGATTGCTGAAAAGAGAATTTATCCTGCTATCAATGTAAGAAGATCTGGAACAAGAAGAGAAGATCTTCTAACTTCCGAAGAAGAGTTAAGACTCATGTGGGCTGTTAGAAAAGTAACAGATCCTATGGAAGATTCTCAAGGAATAGAATTTTTAATTGATAGACTAAAATCATTTAAAACCAACTCTGAGTTCTTTGATTCTATGAAAAATGGAAATGGAAAAAAGAAATCTAAGTAAGATTTAATATTTCAGACTCGAAGTTATCAGCAAAATAATCCAGCTGGGAGTTCTCAAAGCCCAGAGAGTCGACATAATCCTTAATCCTTGATGAGATAGTTACAAATTTACTATTTATATCTGGATTGTAGATTTCTTGGAAATATATCTCAGCGGCCAGTCTGCTTGGAAAGATTACAAAATCTGCACTATCAAAGTCTTTACTTAGATCGTAATAAGATGAAAATCTTACTCGTTGATAATTTTGAACAGTGTCAACTTCAGCTCCCTCAGCTTCAAGATAATCAGAAATAATATTTAAGCCGCCTTGACCCTTAACAATTAAGAACTTCCCGGAACCAATACTACTCTTAATTAGTTTTTTTAGACCCTCAGATCCAGGATCTTCAGGTATTTTTGAGGAAATCCCTTTTGTCCCCAAAGAGGATTGTGTTCCTGGTCCCATTGCAAAGACATTTTTATCTATTAAATCCTTATGATGATTAAAAAACTCAACAGAAGGCGTGCTTTGGAATATAACATCAGTATAGCCAGAAATATCTATTGAGTGATCTAAAAAAGAAAGCTCAAAAAGAGGAATATTTTTTATATTCTTTCTTTTAACAAAATTAAAAGTATTCCTTGCTCTTGTATCAACTATGTTCATTCAGCAACCTTAAACCATCTAACTCCTTAAAGCGCATAAAGGCCTCCTCTGCATTAAGTGCAGAGAACTTAATATATTCATTCTTACCATACACCTCTGCTTGCAAAACTTCATCCTTATAATCTACTGCAACTGCTGAATTGCAGTCTGCATTAATAAGATTAAGAAAATTATTACACTCATCAATCTTTCTTTTCATTTCATCATCACTGAAGGGCTCTAATAGGTTAAGGATTTCCTCTCTTTTGTTATTAAAGCGTAAACAGATTGATCCTTGAGAAATATTTGTAAGGTGATCAAGCTCTGAATAATTTAGATCAAGCTCAAGCCTCTCGCATCCAGCCTTTGCAAGAATAATGCAATCATATTCACCATCATTTAATTTTTTTACTCGAGTATCAACATTCCCATTAAGATTAACTATTTCTGTAGCTTCTAAGAAGAATTTAGATTGCAACTTACGCCTTAAGCTTGAAGTGCCTATTTTCATATTTTTTTCAAATACTGGGTCTTCATTCTTTCTGAATATGAGGATGTCATTTCGAGAGTTATATTTTTCATCTCTTTGGACTAAGTCATTAGATATATATATTTCATCAAGATCAGCAAGATTTGAGACAGCTGGCATATCTTTTGCAGAATGAATAGCGATATCTATTTTTCTGTCCACAAGCAGATCATCTATATCCTCAACAAAGTTTTTTTTATCAAACTGAACTTTATTTTCTCTACTTCTCTTATCTCCTGCAGTATCTACACCTACAATTTCAAAACTAGGTACTCCGATTCTGTTCATGGCTATTTCTACCTGTTTTACAGCAAGCTTTGAAGTTCTTGATCCAATTTTGATTGTCATTTTTCTAATAAAAGTCCCTCAGCATCTCCAACGCTTTTCGATTTAAGTAACTTCAACGAATCGGGAATATCTATTTTATCAAAAGTACTTTTTTCAAAATATATTAATGTACCTTTTTTTATTTTTAGAGATTCTAGAGAAGCAAGAAGACCTTGAATTCTCTCATCAAAAAATGGTGGATCAAAGAATATTAAATCTAATTCCTCCAGACTTGCACTCTTTAACCACTCAAAAGCATTTTTGATTTCTATTTTGCATCTTTCAGAAATATTCAGCCTTTCAAGATTTGCCTCGATACTTGCAGCAAACTTTGGTGTTTTTTCAATGAATGTAACTGATTTAGCTCCTCTTGAGATTGCCTCTATGCCAAGCGCTCCAGATCCAGAAAAACAGTCTGCACATTTAAGACCCTCTATCTCAAAATTCAACCAATTAAAAAGAATTTCTCTTAACTTATTTGATGTAGGCCTGAGTTTGGAGGAGGAGGGGAAAGAAATATGATTTCCTTTCAAAGCACCTCCAATTATTCTTATTTTAGAAGTTTTCAAAATAAATCTTCTATAAATTGTCTAAGGTTATCTCTCGCTCTTTTAATAGATCTTACTGGAATTGGCATTTCGCTATCGGGCAGGGCCAGGGCAACATCCATTTTTTTTGAAATACTTGTTATTCCATGTAAAAAAGACCATATATGAACCGCTTTGTTAGACGCGCTGAGATCATTGAGACTTTTATCATGATCTTTTACTGACTCTAAAAGGGTCTGAAAAGCATTATCAGCAACCTCCAAGATATTTGGGAACTTTAGAAATTCAACCACTGATTGGCTAAAAAGAAGGTCATAAATATTCTTATTATCAAAAGCAAATTTAAGATAGTTTTCACACTTATTGAAAATATCTGCTCTTTCATTTCCTTCAATGCTTATAGTGAATTCTTCAAAACCCTTTACTACCACATCAGCCAACAAATGCTCCTTTGTTTTATAGTGTCTATAGATTGCTGTAGCAGAGACATTGCATTCATCAGCAATTCCTCTAAGGCTCATTGCTGCATATCCATTCACTAAAACAAAATTATAAGCAGCCCTAAGGATTTCATCCCTCAAATTACCATGATGATACTTATGATTTACTGAATTCATAATGTTGACAGTGTTAACTTATAATATATAATCCATGTTTACAACGTTAACATTATGACAATTTATAAGCATTTTTGCAAAACTCTCTTTTTGGTAGGGATTTCCATGTCTTTTTCACTTCATGCTGATCAGCAGCTTGAAGTGCTTGAAGTAAAAACTAGTCAATCATATGAAATCTCAAAAAACCTACCAGGCGAGCTTCTTCCTTTTCAGCAATCAAAGATTGCCTTTGAAATTACTGGAAGAATATCGTCAATCTATGTAGATATTGGAGACAGAGTAAAAAAAGATGAAGTGTTGGCAAAGCTAGATGACAGCGAAGTAAATGCAAATCTTGAGCAGGCAGTTGCCAGATTAGATCTAGCTAATCAAGTTTTAAATAGATTCGAGGATTTAAGAAAAAAAGGTTTTATTTCAATTCAAGACTTTGATAAAGCTAAATCCGAGTATTTAGTAGCAAAGTCTCAAGTAAAGTTTTTTGAAGTGAAAAAATCTCAAACTATTTTGAGAGCTCCTTATGATGGCTTTATTCAAAATAGATTTGTTGATGAAGGAACAGTAATAAATGGCAGTAACCCAATACTGGAAATACTTGATGCAAATAAGGTCGAGGCCCATGTTTCCATCCCTGAAAATCTCGTTAATAATCTTGAAGTATCGAATGATTATGTTTTTGAGATCGGTCAAGAAAAGGCTAAAGGTAAATTTAAAAGATTAGCACCAATGTCAGCTAGCGGATCGAATAGCAGATTGGCAATCTTTGAGTTCAGTGATTTTTTCATTCCTGGATCAGTAATTGACTTGATTATAAAGATTAAAAAGAGTGAGCAGGGGATATGGCTTCCTATAAATTCATTATCACAATCTGAGCAAGGTCTTTGGTCGGTCTATACGGTATCAGATGATGGATCAAATAGGGTTGAAAAAGACCTTGTTCGCATTCTTCATTTTGAAAATAACTATGCTTATGTATCAGGTACCTTAAAGGATGGTGATTTAGTAATTCTTGGTGGTTTATCTAAGATTATAGAAGGTCAAACTCTCTAGAAATATGGGACTTATTAAAGTTTTTCTTGAAAGACCAAGAATACTAATTCTGACATTAATATTTTTTCTTTTAGTAGGCTATTCTGGTTTTAATAATATCCCAAGACAAGAAATGCCTGAGCTGGCCGAAAGATGGGGAGTAGTAATTCAAGTCTATCCAGGAGCCTCACCAGATCGAATAGAAACTCAAGTAACAGAAATCCTTGAAATTAAGTTAAGAGAAATTCCAGAAATAAGAAACCTTAACTCAAATTTAAGACAAGGATCTGCTACTACTCTTGTTGAGCTTAAAGATGAAGTGTCATTTGATTTAGTCGAAAAAGTTTGGAGTGAAGTTCAAGATAAAATTGATCTTACCGAACAAGAAATACCCGGTAATGCAAGATTAGAACTTAGTCGTAATTCTGGTCCTCCGATATCTGCTCTTTATTCTATCCAATGGAAGGGCAATGATGAGCCGCCCCTAATCTTAATGTCTAGATTAGCTGAACAACTAAAAAGAAAACTTGCATACCTAGGATCCACAGAAGAGGTTGAAATTCATGGAGAAGCTAATGAGGAGATTGTTGTTGAGGTAGACTCAAGAAAGTTATCAAATCTTGGTATTTCATTTCAAAATTTATCAAATCTGATTGCGTCATTTGATAATAAAAGGTCTGCAGGCTTAATTTCTAATACAGATGAAGAAATTTTAATAAAACCTAAAGATAACCTTAAAACTATCTCTCAACTTGAGGATATACCAATCGCAAAATATGACTCTCAATTAGTGAAGGTGTCTGATATAGCAAGTGTTTCTCAGCAAGCTGTGACTCCAATAGAAAGCTACTCAATCGTAGATGGCAATCCTGCAGTTATTGTTCAAGTAACTGGTTCATTTGATCAAAGAATAGATCAATATGTTTCAAGAGCTAATGCTGTTGTGGAAGACTTTAAAAAAGGCCTTCCTGAAGAAATAGTTGTTTCATCTATATATGAAGAATCTTTATATGTTGAAAAAAGGTTTGATGAATTGACCTCAAGTATAGGGTTTGCACTATTTTTGGTATTGGCATTAAGTGCATTTTTGTTAGGGTTAAGATCTGCAATTTTAGTGGCTTTAATTCTGCCCCTTACACTCTGTTCAGTTTTGTTCATTTGCCAAATGACAGGATTACCTCTTCACCAAACCTCTACGACTGGAATGATTATTGCTTTAGGTCTTTTAATAGATAATGCAATTATTGTTGTAGAAGATTACAGATATAGAAGACTTGACGGCTTGGGTTCTAAACAAGCTATTTATAAGTCTGTAAAACATTTATTTATGCCTCTTCTCGCTGCGACTGCAACAACCGCATTAGCATTTATGCCTATAGCAGTAGGAGAGGGGCCAAGTAATGAATATGTTGGAGGTATGGCAAAGACACTAATAATGGCCGTCACTTCATCACTTTTTCTCTCTTTAACTGTTGTACTCCCAACACTTCACTATTTAGAGAAGATGCCATTTCTTTCTTCAGATATTTTTAGCCAAGGATATAGTAGTAAAAAACTATATACTTACTACAGATCCTCATTATTTTGGGCTTTATCAAAACCCAGAAGAGCAATCTTAGTTTCATTTTCAATGCCTCTTCTCGGCTTATTATTGTTTAGTACATTAGATAGAGATTTTTTTCCTGCAAATGATAGAAATATGTTTCAAGTTAGAGTTGAGTTACCCAACAACAGCTCAGTTAATGCAACTATAGAAAAAGTAAAAGATGTGAGAGAGCAGCTATCAACATATGAATTTATAGAGAACGATTTTTGGTTTGTAGGCAGAAAGCTTCCTAGGATTCTTGGAAACGTTGTTGGAGGTAACAGTGAATTGGGAAGTAATAATGAAGCAAATGCAGTTTACTTTACATCCAGTTATTGGACGATGAAAAATAATATAGACATGATTGCTAAGGACTTAGTAGAAAATAATCCTGGAGTTAGAATTATAGTGGATCAATTTTCATCAGGTCCCCCAGTTTTTGCAGATATTGAATATAGAATTATGGGCGAAGATCAAGATATTCTTACAGAGCTTGGGGATAAATTGGAACTTATTTTAAGCAGGGCACCAGATGTTTATTTGACGCGCTCTCAATCAAATGAGTATGAAACAAACCTTGAAATAGATTTTGATAATTCAAGTATTGCATATTCATCGAGTGATATGGATTCGCTTATTAGTGAAATTAATTTTGCTAGCAACGGAGTGATCATTGGGACTATGCTTGATGGTAAAAAAGAATTACCAATAAGGCTAAAAAGAGATCAAGAAGCTGCTTCAGATATTTCTCAAGCTTCACTCTTATCAATTTCTGGTAACAACGGAATTGAGTACATTGAAAACTTTTCTGACATTAAGCTTTCAAGAAAGCTTGGAGCATTCTCTAGATATAAAGGTGAAAGAGAGAATGGGGTTTCAGCATGGACATGGCCGAGATCTCTTCCTTCTGTTTCCGAAGAATTTCTCCGTGAAGATATCCTTAAATTTAAAGAAAGTTTACCTCCAGGCTATAGGCTTGAACAAGCAGGAGAAGCTGCCGAAAGTGCAGAATCTAATGCACAGCTATTTGCTTCCGCAATAGTCTTTTTCATTTTAATTCTTGTTGGGTTAGTTTTTGCTTTGAATTCATTCAGGCAGACGCTTTTAATATCTTCAGTTGCGGGATTATGTGTTGGTTTAGCAATACTAGGTTTAGTTGTTGGAATGCAGAATTTTGGTTTTATAGGACTTGTAGGTGCTCTTGGTTTAGCTGGACTGGCTATTAATGACTCTATTGTTGTTTTAGCAGCACTCAAAGAAGATTCTGAAAAGGGTGATTATGATTTGAGCGGAGTAATTCAAACTGTTACTAGAGCCACAAGACATATTATTACAACAACTGCTACAACCATTGGAGGCTTATTCCCTTTGATACTAACAAGCATTTTTTTCCAACCACTAGCATGGGCAATGTCAGTTGGTGTTATTGGTGCATCCTTAATAGCCCTATTTTATATTCCAGCTATGTTCATGATTTTAAAAAAAATACCTAGAACTATTTAATACACTTTTCAGAGCAGTAGGTATTTTTACCTTTTTTAATAGCTAAATCTTTAGAAACAAAAGTCCCACAGCTGATGCAAGAGTACATATCATTTCTGGTAATGCGATTAACTTTTTTTGGTTTAATTAAATGCCTTATTAAAAAAAAGATTATTACCAATAAAGGAACAATTATCTTCAATTAGTTTGTTGCACCTGAAAGTATGGTTCCTCCGATAATTAGAGGAAGTGAATTTGGGAGCGGTATATTTTGAAGAAATGATCCACTTGAAGTTTCTGAGTTTGGTGGTGGCGGATTAAGTGCAATCAATTTTTCAGTATCTTCGACAAGATCACTGTATCCAAGTTCTTCATAAGACGTCTTTAAGATTTGAAGCGCTCTATGATTTTGATTTGAATTTGGAATATTTTCTAGAACATAAGATGCTCTTCTAATGGCAGCAACATAAGCTTTTCTAGTTACATAATAATCAGCAGCTGCAAGTTCATTACTGGCAACTAGATTTCTTAAATAAATTAATCTTTGTTTTGCATATGGAGCATATTGACTATCCGGGAACCTTGTAAGGAATTCTGTTAATTCTGAAAATGCTAATTTGGCTCCTGAAACATCTCTTGATGAGAGATCAGTATTTGTAACTCTTGCTAACAGTCCAGCATCTCTTGTATAGCTTGATAGACCTTTCATAAAATAAGCATAGTCAATATTGGGATGTCTTGGATGAAGTCTAATGAATCTTTCTGCAGCTGAATGCGCAGCCTCAGTTTCTCCATTCATGAAATAACAATAGACTAGCTCAACTTGCGCTTGCTCAGCATATTTTCCAAAAGGATATTGTGTTTCTATTCTCTGTAGTGACTCAATTGCACCAAAATAATTATTAACCTTCATTCTTCTTTGTGCTGTATCGTAATAGACCTTTTCTGGTCTCTCGATTTCAACTTCATCCTTACTGCATGATGAGATAAAAAAAGCACATGCTAAAACCAGAGGTAGAGACAAAATATTTTTTAGATTTCTATTCATGGGTGTTATTTTACTCTAATATTTGATTATAAATCTTAAAAAAAGTTCATTATGTCAACAACAAAAAAAGTTTCAAAGGATTTAATAAATTTGAGACTTGATAAAGCAACATCAGTTTTATTCGAAGAGTTTTCAAGAACTAAATTAAAAGAGTGGATTTTGAGTGGAAATATTCTTTTAAATGGAGAAATTGCTTCTCCAAGAGAAAAGGTAAGTCTCGATGATGAAATTGAAGTAAATCCAATAAATGAAGTTTCAACAGAATGGTGTCCTGAGAATATCGATTTTAGCGTGTTGCATGAGACAAATGATTTCTTGATTGTTGATAAACCTATAAATCTAGTAATTCATCCTGGAGCTGGCATTTCTAGCGGAACATTAGCCAATGGTTTACTTTTTAAGTTTCCTAAACTTGAAGAACTTCCAAGAGCTGGAATAGTACATCGTCTGGATAAAGATACATCTGGATTATTGGTTGTGGCCAAGAATGAGAAATTTAGACTTTATTTTATAGATCTTCTTCAATCTAGAAAGGTCAAGAAAATCTACAGGGCTTTGGTGATTGGAACACTTAGAGGTAATCTTGAAATAGATATACCCATTGGCAGGGATAAAAATAATAGAACCAAAATGACATGCAGAGAAGATGGAAAAGAAGCTGTTACTCATGTAAAGAGTATTGATAGTTATGGAGGTTACTCGCTGCTTGATGTTGAAATAGAAACTGGCAGAACTCATCAAATAAGAACTCATTTAGCTCATAAGAAGCTCCCTATAATTGGAGACAAGACCTACAATACAAGAAAAATTATTGCCAAAGATACGCCAGATGAACTTAAAGATTTCATAAGATCTTTCCCAAGACAAGCTCTACATGCACATAAAATAGGATTTAAATTGCCAGATAGTGAAGATTACGTTGAATTTGAGAGCAAGATTCCAAAAGATTTTAAAGAATTAATAACAACTTTGGAAAAATTTAATATTTCCTAAATATTCTAAAAAGCTTGTTTTTACAAGCGATTTTAATGTATAAACCTCAAGCTAAAAGTTTTTTATTATGAAAATTGCAGGAAACGACATATTAATTCAGTCTCTGATAAATGAGGGAGTGGAATATATCTTTGGTTACCCTGGGGGTGCTGCTCTTCATATCTATGATTCAATCTTTAATCAAAAAGAGATGCAGCATATTTTAGTCAGGCATGAGCAAGGAGCTACTCATGCTGCTGATGGTTACGCAAGAGCTACTGGTAAACCCGGCGTTGTTTTAGTTACCTCTGGACCGGGAGCTACAAATGCAATAACCGGGATTGCAACAGCTTTTATGGATTCAATTCCTATGGTTGTTATATCTGGTCAAGTGCAAAGTCATTTAATTGGAACTGATGCTTTTCAAGAGACAGACATGATAGGCGTATCAAGACCTATAGTAAAACATAGCTTTACAGTGGATAAACAAGAAAATATTGCACAAATTGTTAAGGAAGCTTTTCATATAGCAACTTCCGGAAGACAAGGCCCAGTAGTTATTGATGTGCCAAAAG
>LUMN01000038.1_pt1 | contig 40410 bp, 36 predicted proteins | sample 729991 | NCBI WGS metagenome assembly LUMN01 (sample SAMN03860262, study PRJNA289734) | marine metagenome | biome: seawater column; feature: ocean; material: water; isolation source: Red Sea water column Station 22 - depth 25m | place: Saudi Arabia: Red Sea | collected 2011-10-15 | depth 25 m
CTCAAGAATATTATGGTTAGAGGGGACTGAGGAGGGTTTTAATAAGGGTGGTAATGTAGACTCTTTTTATAGATATATCTATATTCATGGCACTCCTGAAGAGGGCTTAATAGGTGAAAAAGCTTCTCATGGTTGCATAAGAATGTTTAATCAGGACGTTATTGAACTATACAGCCTAGTTGAGAAAGGGACAAAAGTTACTATAGTATTATAAATTACCTGCTACCGATGATTTATTAAAGCCTGAAACAGGTTTTCTGTCTTCAGGTGCCGGCGCATCTCCAAATCTACCCTTAACTTCGCTTAGACTCCCTATTAAATCTGCTTTTTGCCAAAATTCAGGATCATTCTTAGCAAATTCATCTATTTTGGCTGAAATTACATCAAGACCTTCCATATTTGCATACTGCATTGGTCCTCCTCTCCAAATTGGAAAGCCATAACCATTAATATATACAACATCCATATCTCCTACAACATCCATATCTCCTGATCGTTGAGCAACACCTTCTTCAAGGATTTTTGCTCCTTCATTAACTAGAGCCAATATGCATCTATCAATGATCTCCTGATCAGATATTTCTCTTCTTTCAAAGCCATTATCTTTAGAAACTTGTTCATATATAGCTTCATTTTCTGGAGCAGGGTGTGGAGCTCTAGAACCCTCAACATAGTTATAAAAGCCCTTGCCATTTTTTTGACCATATCTGTCCAAGTCACATAATGCGTCATTTATTTTTGCCGTAATTGGTGATTCGGTCCCACTAAGCTTTCTAGCTCTCCATCCTAAGTCTAAACCAACGAGGTCTAGCATTCTAAATGGACCCATGCTCATGCCGAAATTCTCAAGTGCAGAATCAACTTGATGGGGGAGAGCCCCTTCTAATAGGAGTTTATTTGCTTGAGTTGTATATCCAAATAGCATCCTATTTCCAATAAACCCTGGTGCATTTAGAGATACAACTGGAGCCTTTTTAAGGACCTTACCAAGCGACATAATAGTAGCAAGTGTTTCGTTAGATGTTTTTTCACCACGCACAACTTCCAACAACCGCATCACATTTGCAGGACTAAAAAAGTGAGTGCCCACTACTTTCCCAGGCCTTTTAGTACAATCTGCTAGAGCATCAACATCAAGCCCAGAAGTATTTGATGCAAGTATTGCATCATCTTTGACAGCTTCATCTAGTTTCTTAAATATCTCTAGTTTTAGGTCTAAGTTTTCATATACAGCCTCAATGACAATATCAACATCAGAAATTTCTTCATAAGAAAGACCTGATGAAATAAGTCCAAAAGTTTTTTCCATTTGTTCAGCCGACATTCTTCCTCTATCAACCATAAACTTATAATTTCTTTCTATAGCTGCTAAACCTTTTTTAAGGTTTTCTTCATCTTGATCAACAATATGAACCGGTATACCAATGTTTGCAAAGCACATCGCTATTCCTCCACCCATTGTTCCTGAGCCAATTATTCCGGCTTTATTAATATCCATTTTTGGTGTCTCTTTCGGAACATCATTAATCTTTGAGGCAGCTCTTTCACCAAAAAAGATATGAATCATTGCCTCTCTTTGAGGATTTAGAAGACATTCAATGAAATATTCAGCTTCTTTTTTCATTCCTTCATCAAAATCATCTAAATTTATTGCTTCTTCCACACATTGAATGATCTTTCCAGGCGCAAATTGCCCTTTTCTTGTTTTTGCTGCAAGCGCTCTCGCTTCTGAAATTATGTTCTCATCACCTCTTGCAGCGAGCACCTTCTCATTAAGGTTTCTCACTAGTGGATGTGTTTCATTCTTCTCTGCTACATCTTTAGCAAATGCAACAGCATCTTCTACTATGTCTCCTTCAGATAATGAGTCTATAACACCCATATCTAAAGCTTTTACAGCGGGTATATGCCTTCCTGAAAGCATTATTTTGAGAGCTTCAGCTGGCCCAACTAGACGGGGGAGACGCTGAGTTCCACCTGCACCTGGCAACAACCCAAGATTTACTTCAGGCAAGCCTATAAAACCTTGCTTTGATGAGACTCTGTAATGGCAACATAAAGCTGTTTCTAATCCACCACCAAGAGCAGATCCGTTAATTGCGGCAATAACAGGCTTTGTCGATTTTTCAATTTTTTCAAAAGCGTCGTGAATAGAAGGCCCTTCTATCTGTTGGCCAAATTCGGAAATATCTGCTCCTGCAATGAATGATCTACCTTTACCTGTAAGCACAATACCTACAACACTGTCATCAGATTCTGCTTTTTCCATACTTTCTATAAGACCATGTCTTACGCCATCACTAAGAGGATTGACCGGTGGATTATCAACCTCAAGAATTGCAATTCCATCGGTAACGCTATAATTAATTTTTCCTTTCAAGACAAACTCCAAAATTTTTTTACATTATACCCAAAAAAAAGACCATTTATTTTATAAAAAGTATTGATAATATATTATAAACGTGCATAATATTATCTTGTCAGCACTCCTCCCCCTATTTTTGGGCTGACAAATCCTCTGAAAAATGTGGAGGGCTCAGGCCCTCCAAGTCTAATAAGGAATATAATGAGAGAGAATTTAGAAGTAATTTTTTTAGCAAGTTTATTTTTTGTTTCAGTACTTGCAATTGCACCTGTAAGCTAAGTTATAATCCCACACCATGAAAAACCTGTTGTACATATCTGCGCTTCTTTTTTCAGTTACAAGTTTTGCTTGTAATTCTTTGATTGATGAAAAGCTTAGAATACTTGATTCGACTGAATCTGAAAGTCTTTGCAAATATGAGGGTGACGTTCTTCTAATAGTTAATGTGGCCAGCAAGTGTGGATATACACCTCAATACGAGGGATTACAAAAACTATATTCAGAATATGGTGATAAAGGCTTCACAGTAATAGGTATTCCATCTCGCGATTTTATGTGGCAAGAATTTACAGATGAATCTAAAACTGCTGAATTTTGTGATGCAACTTACAATGTAACATTTCCTCTTTATGCAACCACTCGTGTTAGAGGAGATCAAGCACACCCGCTCTTCAAAAAACTTTCTCGAGAATCTGGTAAAGAACCATCTTGGAATTTTAATAAATTTCTTATTTCAAAAGAGGGCAAGTTAGTTGGAATGTACGATTCAAAAGTTTTACCAGAGTCACTAGCTGGCAAAATAGAAAATCTCCTCTAATTAACCTATAAATATTTGATCTGCTTTTCGTAATCCAAATATTCCGTTATCTACAACTCCGGGGATTGAATTAATCTTTGTTTCTAAAGATATTGGGTCATCAATTGTCATTCCAGTTAAATCAAGAATTTCATTACCTTGATCGGTAATAAAATCATGTCTCAATTTTGCAATACCGCCCAAAGCCATTAATTTCCTTGCAACAAAACTTCTAGCTTGTGATAAGACTTCGACAGGGATTGGGAAGGAGCCTAATTTTGAAACTATTTTTGATTGATCCGCAATACATAAGAAGTTCTTAGAGGCTGTTGCAATAATTTTCTCTTGAGTATGTGCACCACCTCCACCTTTCATAAGAGATAAATCATCAGCAATTTCATCTGCTCCATCAATATAGAACTCAATCTCATCAACATCATTTAAATTAAAGACATCTATTCCTATATCTTTTAAGAGCTTTGTTGAAGCTTCAGAGCTGGAAACTGCACCTTTTACAAGGGTAGGGCATGGTCGCAACAGTTCAATAAAGCAATTAACTGTTGATCCAGTTCCAATTCCTAAGATAGATTTTGAATTAATTTTGGGCTTGAGATAATTTAGTGCTTTTTCTGCAGCCCTTATCTTTGCATCGCTCATAAAGCTATAATACTCCAATGAGGAAAGAGCTGTGAAAATATCTAACAAAAGAACAAAGAATTTTACTAAATCAAAAAAATATTTATCTTTGATTGAAAATTCTAGTGTTTATGACGTAGCAAATGTTTCCCCAATTACCAATGCAACCAACCTTTCAAACAAACTTGGCCATAATGTTTTCCTAAAGAGAGAAGATTTACAACCTATTTTTTCTTTTAAAAATAGAGGCGCCTACAACAAAATTGTGAATATCAAAAAGGATAAGCTTAAATTAGGAGTTATTGCCGCATCTGCTGGTAATCATGCTCAAGGAGTAGCAAGTGCATGTAAAAAATTAAAAATTAAATGTCTTATAGTTATGCCTAAAACGACCCCAGAAATAAAGATTAGGGCTGTTAAAAATTTTGGAGCAAGAGTAAAGCTATTTGGTGATAATTATGATCAGGCCGTTAAGCATGCATATGGAATTTGTAAAAAAGAGAAGAAAGAATTTATTCACCCCTTTGATGACCCATACACAATAGCTGGCCAAGGAACGGTTGGAAAAGAAATTTTAGAAACAAATGATGACTTAGATGCAATATTTGTCCCAGTTGGTGGAGGAGGTCTTCTGGCAGGAGTTTCTGCATGGATAGCCCAAAATAACAAAAAAATAAAAATTTATGGAGTCGAGGTTGATGATTCTGCATGTCTTTATGAGGCTCTCAAAGCAAACAAGAGAGTGAGACTCAAGAGCGTAGGAATTTTTGCTGATGGCGTTGCTGTAGAACAAGTAGGTAAAAACAACTTTGATGTAATTAAAGAATGCATAGATGGAGTAATAACAGTAACTATTGATGAGGTATGTGCTGCAGTAAAAGATCTGTTTGAAGATACAAGAGTAATGTCTGAACCAGCCGGAGCAGTAGCGTTAGCAGGACTAAAGAAATACACATCAAAAAAGAAAAAGAATCTGCTAGCAATAAGTAGCGGCGCTAACCTAAATTTTGATAGATTAAGTTATATTGTTGAAAGATCAGAGCTTGGTGAGGACAAAGAAAAGATTCTTAGTATCCAAATTCCTGAAAAAGCTGGGAGTTTTTTAAAACTATCAAAGATATTTTCTAATTCTCAGATTACAGAGTTTAATTACAGGCTTTCTGATCCAGATGATGCACATGTACTGGTTGGAATAAAAACAAAGTCAGCTAAAAACTTTATATCACTAAAAAACAGATTGTCTAAAAATCACTATCCTTTTAAAGATCTTACAAAAAATGAGATTTCAAATGACCATTTGCGACATATGGTTGGTGGAAGAAGCACAACTGCGAGAACTGAAAGAGTTTTCAGGATGGAATTTCCTGAAAGGCCAGGGGCTTTGCTAGATTTCTTAGAAAAATTAGGTAATAAATGGAATATAACGCTTTTTCATTATAGGAATTTGGGTTCTGCTTTTGGGAAAGTATTAGTAGGAATCCAAGATAGCTCAAATAATAAAGAACTACTAAAAAGATATTTAAAAAGAACTGGATACACTTTCACAGAAGAGACTTCAAACATAGCTTACAAACATTTTCTTGAGTAAATGACTATCAGAGAATTCAAGGTTTCAGTAGATGAGTCCAAAATAGATGATCTTTATAAAAGAATAGATCTTACCAGATGGCCTGATGAGGTTAATGATGAGATTTGGACTCTTGGAACTAAAAAAAGCTTTTTAAAAGACGCTGTCCAGTATTGGAGAAATGACTTTGATTGGAAGATACATGAGAAACAAATAAATAATTTTGGAAGTTATAAATTTAAGACAAAGGATGATCTAGAGATACACTTTATTCATTCAAAATCAGATTCTGAAAATTCTATACCAATCATAATTACCCATGGATGGCCTGGGAGTATTCAGGAATTTTTTAAAATTATCCCTTTACTTAATAAGGATAAAGATGGTCTGAGCTTTGATGTTGTCTGTCCATCCATGCCAGGGTATGGTTTTTCAGATAAGCCTAGTCAAAAAGGATATGACTCAAAAAAGATAGCTGAAATTAATCATGAGCTTATGACAGCTCTTGGATATAAAAAGTATCTAGTTCAGGGTGGCGATTGGGGTTCAACAGTGAGCAAATGGTCTGCTGAACTTTTCCCCAATGAAGTGCTGGGCCTGCATTTAAATTTAGTTATCGCTTTTCCACCTGAAAAAGATGATCCCATGGAGGGAGTCACAGATCAGGAAAAAGTTTTGCTTGGAAGGTATGCTAAATACTTAGAGTTAGGAAGTGGATATTTTGAAATTCAAAGAACTAAGCCACAGACTCTTGGATATTCACTTAACGATTCTCCTGTTGGTTTAGCGGGATGGATTATTGAGAAGTTTCATTCTTGGACTGATGATGAGAAAGATAAACTAATCGTAAGTCTGGAAGATGTCCTTTCTATAGTTTCTTTATATTGGTTTTCAGAATCAATAACTTCCTCAATAAGACTTTATAACGAGAATGGAAGGGAAGGGTTTTCAAAATCAAAAGTTGAAGTACCCACTGGCTGTGCACTTTTTAAAAATGAGATCATGCTCCCGCCTAAAGCTTGGGCAGAAGAAATATATAACCTTATCCATTGGGAGCATTATGATGGAGGTCATTTTGCAGCCCTTGAAAAGCCTGAGACTTTAGAAAAAGATATAAGACTTTTTGTTCAGAAGCTTAAAATTTAAATCTAACTTTTAAAGTAAAAACTTCATTGGAAGGATTTTCCCAAGAATCTTGATAAAGATCTTCATAAGTGAAGGTATCAGAGTCGTCATAAAAACTATATCCCCTTGTATAAACTAAATAGAAATAGGAAAGAGGAGATATTTCATAACGATATCTCATCTGAAGGGAGTTTTCAGAAACATAAAAAGGGTCAATCAAATAATCAGATTCACTCAATTCCCCTGAAAGTGAGCTTATTAATGGAATTGGATCTTCGGCTTTAATCATCACCGATTGATTTTTAAGCCTAAATTCATGTCTTGTACCCTGAAAGTAGGTCATACCAAAATTAATATTTCTTCTGTTTTTAGTAAATGATCCTAGTCTATTAGTATCAATCCACTTTAACCATTCCTCTTCTTTTGAATCATCCACACCAAAACTAAACTGAAGCTGATCATTAGGGAAATAATTTATATTAAACCTCTTACTTTTATTATTTCTTCCATCAGAATCCCAAGAAGAATATGGAGAATATTTGTTAAATCCAAAACCTGCACCAAAAGAGAAGTTTTTATATTTGGGAGATCCAAAACCGGCATTAAAACTCACCTCATCCATAATTTGGATATACGGTGAGCCTATATATTTTCTTGTAATGTTTGTATCTTTACCTTCAGTTTTTGCAGACATAGATAAATCAATATTGAAATTTGATTTGAAAGACAACTCGGTCTTAGTCCAAACTCCTTTTGGAGACTTCTTTCCATCTGTTGTCATTGTTTGGAAGATAGATATATGACTATCTCTACTTCTAAGCAATGATTCTTTTGGATATGAGTTTCTGTCAAACTCAAATCTGTTATAAAACTTGATTTGGTCATTTCTCTGAAGATAGCCCATATCATTTAGATCAAGATCTTTATCAAAATAGTGAAAGCCTACAGTATTTTCATATTTATCATTTGGAATATATTTAATATCAAACCTAAGTCCATGGCCTGAAGAGTTCTCTTTCCTAGAATTCAATAAGTATCCAGAAATCTGCGTATTCTTAACTGCTGTACTCTCTATATCAAGAGAATATACATCTGAACTTTCATTAAAAAAATTACTCTTAGTTTTAGTTGCTAAAAAACCAACTTTATTTTGAGGACTATTTGACCTTACTCTAAATGCAAAATAATCTCTTCCTTTTGAGAAATTTTCATCACTTTCACTTGCAGCTAAGAATCCTAAATCAACTTTTTCTTTTTGAATTGTGTGTCTCAAAGCAAGATCTAAATCAGAATATTCTTTTCTGTTGTTTTCACAAATATCAGATTGCTCAAAACGACTACAATCATAATCCGGTCTTCCTCCTATTCTTCTTGTATTAATGACGTAAAAATCATCTCTTCCACCTTTGACTTCAAATAAGGAGTGATTTTCGGTAAAGAATGCTCTTTTTTCGGAGAAAAAGGTCTCAATTGCACTGAAATTAACTACAACTTGATCCGTCTCAACCTGACCAAAGTCTGGATTAATAGCTATGTTTGTTTGGCTTCCATCACCATGATTTAAAAAAATATCTATTCCAGCTTTTTGAACCGATTCATTTGTTACAGAGTCTTCCGCAACCGTTAAATAAGGGAAATAACTATATTTTTTGGACTGATAATTATCAATTACAAGATCTTCAAGATCATATATAAAAGTTTCTCTTTCCCAATTTGTTTTTGTTGAACCAAAGCCAAATTCATCACTAGCTAACCATCGAAATGCAATAAATTTTACATTCCTTTTTGGTCCATCTATTTTTTGCATTGGCACTACTGTCCAAGGTATAAAAAATTCAGAGCTCCAAAAATTATCGCCTTTAAATGTTCTTGCTATCCAATCACCATCCCAATCTTTGCTCTCACTATTGCCATTTGTGTATGTTGCATCTGAAAGGGAGTCTCCAAGCGATACAGTAAATCCATATGCAACTTTAGAATTGCCATCAAAATCAATTGTGAATGAATTCTTATCTCCTCTATCATCCCAGTCATCACGGATATGGTTAAAAGATCTTATAGTTTCATTATCTTGTTCATTGATAAAACCTACATAAATTCCGTCTTGATTGGTAAAGATTTTTACATTAGTTAGATATTTAGGGTCCTCAAAATTATATGGAACTATGGTTGTGAAGTCTGATATCTGTTGAGCACTATCCCACTCCTTTTCATCAAGGACACCATCAATATCAATTGCATTAACGTAAGTTACGCAAAAAAAAGTTAATAAAAATAATCTTAAAATTTTAAAACTCCCTTTTCAGTTATAACTGAGTCACATTTAAGGTCATGGTCTTCTGCAAAACTGACTTGTAAAACTTGAAATGCATAACCCGCACCTATTATAAATGGTTTTCTGCTCAACTCACTCTCCTGATTAAAGAACCTATCGTAGTATCCACCTCCATATCCAAGCCTAAATCCATTTATATCTATACCTACCAGCGGCAATACTGCAAGGTCAATTTCAGCTAATTCAACAGTGTCTAAATCATTACTCTCCTTGATGCCAAATTTATTTTTTGAGTAACTAGAATTTTTCCTTAATCTATTAATTATTATTTTTTCTTTTGATATAACTTTTGGAATATAAACTTCAATATCTTTTTGCCATGCTAATTCAGTAGTTTGCTCAATTGAAGGCTCATTATCGATGGATTGATAGACAAGAATTTTTTTTAAATCTCTGTTTTGGATTTCATTTATTAAATGAGTATTAATTTCAAAAGAGACTTGCTTCAGTTCTTCTTTGGAAAGAGATCGCCTCCGTTTTAAAAGTGATCTTCGAATATCTTCTTTCACAGCATTCAGTACGGAGGCATAGAACCGATTCACCGTCACATATAATCCCCGAACCCTTTGTCCAGGTGGTGAATATCATGCTAAATCAGGCTTCTCTTAAAAAAAGGTAATGCACAACATTAACAGAGGAAAATCACCTTATTAAAAATTATAGGTTCAAAAAATAACTTATATATAAACGAATGAACCAGTATGGACTTAGTATAAGTTATTTATTAATTATCGAGAACTATGTTTTTAAAGCTTTATCAACTTTTTCCAAAAGAAGATCTAAACCTTCAATATTTATAGATTCTCCTGAAGGGTTAAGACATTTATTTGCAAGATTAAGTCCAGCAAGGATTAAAGCATTTTCTTTATCTGAAATCCCATTTAGTTCCTCATTAAGAAGCTCAGCTGCAGACAAGAGAGCATCCTTCTCATCAGAGGGACATGCAAGAGTTATATCTCTTCCAAAAACTCTTAGGGAAACTCTTTCAATTTCAGCCATTATTCTCTGAAGTAATCTTTTTTAGCTCAAATTCTAAATCTTTTATTTTCTTTAGATTAAGGGTTTTATTTTTCTTCCAATCCCTTTCTCTTTTAACATATCCGTCGATAATACCTTTTTGCTCACTAAATTTTTTAAGAAGAACATCAACTTTTTTATTGAGTTCTTCTAAAACATTCTTATTTAGATCTTTGGCCATAAACTAGATTAATTCTAGCTTATAAAATTGGGAACTTCCAAATAAGAGAGTAAAATAAAGATATGAAGATTTACGAGGAAAGAAGACTAAAATTAACAGAAAATCTCAGTGGAGATATTGCTGTAATTATTCCTGGATCAGTTTTAGCTAACAGAAGTAACGATACTGCTTATCCATTTAGGCAGGATAGCAATTTTTACTATTTAAGTGGATTTAATGAACCAGACTCAACATTGATGATTATTAACAAATCTGGAAAGACTAACTCTATAGGTTTCGTTCCCAAAAAAGACAAACTAAAAGAAATTTGGGACGGCTTTAGGCATGGCCCTGAGGGCATGAAGTCAGATTTCGGTTTTGATGATGCATTTAATAATGATGAGATAGACGAGCTTTTACCAGACTTATTGGATGGTGTGAGCTGTGTATATTATCCATTTGGTAAGGTTGAGGGCTTTGATCAAAAGGTAATTAAGTGGACTAAAAAAGCTAATAGCAAAGATCGCCACTCAAAAAAAATGGAGATTGCAGATATCTCAAAAATTATTGGCAATAAAAGACTTATAAAAGATAGCTCCGAGATAAATATTATTGAGAAAGCATGCAAAATCTCTGCAAATGCTCACTTGGAAGCAATGAAGTTCGTTAAACCTGGTATGAATGAAGCTGAAGTTGAGGCTTTTTACCTATATGAGTTTGCTAAAAATGGTGGAAGATTTCCAGCCTATAATCCAATAGTTGCATCAGGAGAAAACGCATGTGTTTTACATTATGTTGAAAACAATCAAGTAATCAATGATGGTGATTTGCTCCTTGTTGATGCAGGCTGCGAATATGAGATGTATGCTTCCGATATAACAAGAACATTCCCAGTAAATGGCAAGTTCAGTGATGAACAGCTTCAGATTTATAATATTGTGCTTGAAGCACAAAAAGCATCAGTTGATGCTGTCAGCAAGGGTAATGGAGTTATGGACCCTCAAACAATATCTGAGAAAGTTATAACTGAGGGACTAATAGACCTTGGGATAATCAAAGGGAATCTTGAAGAAGAGCATGAAAAAGGATCATTTAAAGATTTTTATATGCATAAAATTGGTCACTGGATGGGAATGGATGTACATGACGTAGGTGATTATATGCACGAAGGAGAATTCATTAAGTTTGATGAAGGCATGATTACAACAATTGAGCCAGGTATTTATATAAGTTCCACTTCAGACGTTGATGATAAGTGGAAGGGTATAGGTATTAGAATCGAAGATGATGTTTTGGTTACTAAAGATGGCAACAAAAATTTAACTGATACTGTTCCAACCGATCCTGCTGAAATCGAATCCTTGATGCAAGAATCTTAATGCAACAACCAATTGTAATATCTGGAGCTGGGATCCTAGGTTGTTATATTTCTTGTGCCTTAAGCCTTCAAGGCATCGACTCTATAGTATTGGAAAAAAAAGATGATGAGGTTGAAGATTCTGTTAGGACCATCACATTAAATCCCTTCTCAAAAAATCTTTTAGACAAGATAGGCATTGAAAATGATTACTCGATGATCAATAAAATGGAAGTCAAAGACTTTGATGGTACTGGAAAAATAGTTTTTAAAAGTAGAGAGATAGGGATGGATCATCTCGCCTATGTATCAGATTTTGCCACTCTCTTAATGGCTGTCCGAAAAAAAGCAAGTGAAAAAATCCTATATAAAGAGGAAATTATTGATATTGATAATAAAGGTGACCTTAATGAAGTAACTTTATCGAGCGGAAAGGTCATTAAAACAAATCTTATAATTTCTTCAGACGGTAAAAACTCGAAGCTAGCAAATAAAATTCCTAAATCAGATAAGGATTACTTTCAAACAGCTTTAACTTTCTTAGCTTCTGCTGAAAAAGATATGAACATGAGCGCTTTTCAGATTTTCTCAGACAATGGTATTTGTGCTTTTATGCCAACAAGAAAAAAAGGGGAAGATTTCGTTACCGTTGTTTGGTCAATATCAGATGATCTTATCGAGAATGGATATGAAGATTTTATTGAGGAAAATCTAGAAAAGATCTCTAGAAAAATAGGAAATAGTTTTCAAATAAGGTCTAAAGTCCAAAGCTTTAAATTATCATCACATAATAGATCGAGTTATATAGATTTTCCGGTTGTACTAGTTGGTGATTCTGCTCATTCTATCCATCCCCTTGCGGGCCAAGGAATAAACCTTGGATTTGAGGACGCAAACTCCTTAGTTAAGAAGATTATCAAAACTAATGATTCAGATACTATAAATTTTAAAGAAAGTTTGAATGCCTACTCAAACGAAAGAAGACTACAGAATGAAATTATGCTTAAAACCATGGATGGATTTGTAGCATTATTTAATGAAAGAAATCCATATATAAGGTTTTTAAGAAATTTTGGATTAAATGCTTTTAATCAGTCTAAATTTCTAAAATCTTTCTTTGTTAAAGCAGCTTCTGGCCCAATAAAGTAATATAGCATTCTTGTTTAAATGATAATCATTATCATTTAGAATGGGTGCATGAAAAATTATATTCTAGCTTTAATTATATTCTTATCGTCATGCTCTTTTGAGCAAGCAAATGATGATGAGGTTGTTATTTACACCTCTCGTCAACCACAGCTAATAGAAAATCTCTTAGATATTTTTACTGAAGAAACAGGAATCCAGGTAACTATTTTATCAGGAGATGCACAGCAGTTAATGGAAAGGATTGCAGTAGAAGGAGTAGACACAGATGCAGATATATTTATGACCGTGGATGCAGGAGTCTTGTGGCAAGCTGCAGATAAAGGAATATTCGATCCTGTTGAATCAGAAGTGCTTTCTTCAAGAATACCTCAACATTTGAGAGATATCGATAATCAATGGTTTGGCTTCTCTAAAAGAGCAAGAACAATAGTTTACTCAAAGACAGATATAGACCCACAAGATTTAAGCTCATACGAAGCACTAGCTTCAAGGGAGTTTAAGGGTAAACTCTGCTTAAGAACTTCAAAAAAAGTTTATAACAGATCATTAATTGCAAGCATGATTGAAGCAAATGGATCTAAAAGGACTGAAAGAGTAGTAAAAGGCTGGGTCAACAATCTGGCTGAACCAGTTTTCTCTAGCGACACCAATGTTCTAAAGGCAGTTGAGGCTGGGAATTGTAGCCTGACCATTGTGAATACCTATTATCTAGCAAGGCTCATTGAAAGCAATTCAGTAGAAAATCTTGGAATTTTTTGGGCTAATCAAGAAGATAGAGGTGTGCATGTGAATATCTCAGGTGCAGGCCTTGTTAAATGGTCTAACAACAAGGGCTCTTCAATTAAATTGCTTGAGTGGCTGTCGTCAGATACGGCTCAGGAGATGTATGCTAAAGCAAATAAAGAATATCCAACTGTTGATGGAATTCCTCTTCATCCTGTAATAGAGGCTTGGGGTGATTTTAAGGAGGACCTTATTCAGGTTGATAAGCTTGGATCAATGCAAAGTGATGCAGTCTTTATTGCGCAAACAGCAGGATATAATTAATTTAGACTTTAATACCGCGAGATCTAATATCTTTTAAGACTTCTTCGATACCTTTTTTATCAATAACTCTCATGCCTTTTGCAGACACTTTGAGAGTAACAAAACGATTTTCAGATTCCACCCAAAATTTATGACTATGAAGGTTCGGAAAAAACTTTCGCTTAACTCTGTTTTTTGCATGAGAAACATGATTACCAGCTTGAGGTGACTTACCAGTTACTTGACAAACTTTGCTCATGATTTCTTACCAAATCTTTTTTCAAATTTCTGGACTCTTCCACCAGTGTCAAGAATTTTTTGTTTACCTGTGTAAAAAGGATGCGATGCAGAAGATACATCCAAAGGATAGTATGGATATGTCTTTCCATCTTCCCATTCTTTAGTTTTATCCGTTTTTAGGGTTGAGCTAATTAAAAAATACTCATCCACACTAATATCGTGGAAAAGAACTTCACGGTATTCAGGATGTATGCCTTTTTTCATAATTAAACCAAATTAGGGTGTACGCCCTTTTTCATAATAAAATCTTAATTTAGGCTGAGAACTATACCAAATAAGGAAATCTTTACAATAAATTATGGAAAAATTTTACTATTCAGTTTCAATACCAGTTCCTGTAAGAAAAGATTTTACGTATTTTAGTGAAGAAAAGATTCAGGTTGGATCGAGGGTAAAGGTTTCATTCAATAAGAGGAAGGTAGTTGGCGTAGTTTGCAAACAAACATCGAAACCAGCTTTCAAAACTACAAAAATTGAAGAATTGTTAGATGAAAAACCAGTTTTTGATAGTTTGGCGTTAAAAACCCTTAATTGGGTCTCAGATTTTTATATTCATTCACGAGGTGAAGTTTTTTCTAATTTTTTACCTCCAAAGTTAAGAAAAGATTTTTATTACGAGAGTCCTGAAACAAAATTCAATGAGTATAAAGTAAATGATGATGACAAAAGATTTCCTCTTACTTCTTACCAACAGAGAGCATTTAAATTTTTAAGTAAATTAGATAGTTTTGATCCATGCGTATTCCATGGGGTTACAAGCTCTGGAAAAACTGAAGTTTATATGAGACTAGTAGAAGAGGCACTAAAGAAAGGTGGGTCATGCTTACTACTAATTCCTGAGATAAGTTTGACGCCTCAATTAGAGCAGAGATTTAAAAAAAGGTTTGGAGAAAATATTGGTACATATCATTCAAAGAAAACCTCTAAAGAGAGATTTGAAACATGGAAAAAGTCTAAGTCTGGAGAACTAAGAGTTTTAATAGGAACACGATCCTCGCTTTTTGTCCCACTCCAAAAACTTTCTTTGATAATTATTGATGAGGAACACGATGCATCTTTTAAGCAGCAGGAGGGCTTAAAGTTTTCTGCTAAAGATGTTGCTATTAAAATGGCGCAGGATAGAAAAATCCCGATTATTCTTGCATCAGCTACTCCCTCGCTGAAGATGCTGCATTTAGTCGATAAAGGTAAATATAAATTTATCTCTATTCCAAAAAGAGTCAATGACAAAAACCCTCCTAAGTTCTCAATATTAAATTCTCACTTTTTAGATAGAAAAGCAGGAATAGATACCAACTTACTATCTTTAATTGATAAAACAATTTCAAAAGATAAGAAGGTATTGATATTTATAAATAGAAGAGGGTACTCACCTGTATTCAAGTGCACAGATTGTAATTGGACCGCTATGTGTAATTCATGTAACTCACGTCTTGTATATCATAAAGATAGTGCCAGACTAAGATGTCACAGATGTGATACATCCTTTGGAGTACCGCATAGCTGTCCGGAATGTGAGAGCACCAAACTTACTTCAGAGGGTGTAGGAACTCAAAAAATAGAATCCTTTTTGAATGAAGAGTTTCCAAGTGTACCAATGGTAAGGCTTGATCTAGACTCAACAAGAAAAAAAGGTTCTCTAGAAAGATTATTATCAGAAATTAGCGATACAAAAAAAGCTTTCTTAATTGGTACCCAAATGATTGCTAAAGGTCATGATTTTTCTGACGTAGAGCTAGGAATTGTTATAGATGCAGATTTAGGCCTAGTAAGCCATGAAGTAAATGCAGTTGAGAAACTCTCACAACTTTTAATTCAAGTCACCGGAAGGGTTGGCAGATCAGGAAAGTCTAAAATAATAGTCCAATCTAATCTTTTAGATAATGAATATTTAAATATCTTAAGTAGCGGAGACTACTTAGAGTTTTCTAAACATTTGCTTAAAGAATATGAAGCAGCAAACCTTCCGCCATTTTCATCTGTTGCAATCTTGCGAGCATCATCACCAAATAAAACCAGTAATGTTAATTTCTTAAATAAGGCTCGTAAGTATTTAGAAAAAGAAACAAATTGTGAATGTATTGGACCGCTTCCAGATATTATCTCTAAAGTAAGAGGCAATTTTAGACACTCTCTCTTGCTTAAAGCAAAAACATTGCCAACACTTCATAAAAATACTAAAAATCTAGTCGAAGGATACATAGAAAAACAAAAAAGACTCAAGGTGAGATGGTCAGTGGATTTTAATCCAATCGATTATCAATAGGTTAAATCTTAATCTTAATTCGTTGCCCAGGAAAGATAGCTTCATCTCTTATCAAATTAGTATTTATTATGTCCATAACAGGCACTCCAAAACGAATGGCAATTTCTGACAAAACATCACCTCTTTGGACTGTATAGGTTAAGTACCCCTCAGCATCATAAATAAAAAAATCGTCTTCAAGATTTTCCTTAAAATAATTATTTATACCCAGAAAAAGCGATCTGGCAATCATTCTTCTTCCAGGCTTTCCTTTAAGCCTTTCGGCATCTTCCGAATTAGATATGAAGCCAGATTCAATTAGAACTGAGGGTACATCTAAAGATTTTAGAACCCTGAAGTCTGCATATTCAACTCTTTTTTTATGAAGATGTGTAAAGGGATCTCGCTTGAGCTGATCTAATATTTTTTTTCCAAGTTGAAGACTTTTATCCTTTTTCTTTTCATATATCTTAGGATATTTCGATCTTGCTAAATCTTCATCAAAATCAAACTCATCAACTCGAACAGAGCTTACTTTCTTAGAAGAAAGACTTTTTGCTGAATTACTGGAAGCTTCGTCAGACCAAATGTATACAGCAGCGCCTTTAACAGAAGGAAGACTAAAAGCATCTGCATGGATTGAAACAAAAATATCTCCACTATTTTGCCTCGCTTTTTGATACCTTTGATCTAAATAAATAAATGAATCATCTTCTCTTACTAGAACAGGTTTATATCCATCAGTATCCTCAAGTGTTCTAAATAATTCATTTGCAATTAATAGAGTTATGTCTTTCTCTATCACATTGTGAGATTTTGCAATTGCTCCAGGATCTCTTCCACCATGACCTGCATCAATCATAACAATTGCCTCTCTTGTCATCTTTTTAATCTCTTTATTGTGATCCAGGGATAATAAGACTTTAATGCCATTTTCTGTTTTGATTTGTTGCGGCTTTTGCCATGAGACAGGCTCATAGAAAAATATTTCAATTATTGAATTATTTTCTGATGAGGAGGACTTAATATTTTTAATCGGGTAGTTTTGCTTTAGATCAAAATCTTCTTTCAGTGTAGTTTCCTTAAACTCTAGAGAAATACTGAAAGGAGAGTTAGAAGATTGAGCAACTATAAGAGCAGTTTTTTCTAGTGAAAATTCTAGATTGTAAGATTTATTTTTTTCACCAACTCCCACAAAGTCTAATTGATTAGAAAAGACTGCCTGATGTAATGAAAAAATTAAGATTGCAATTAGGTTTCTTTTCATCTGCTTACTAATTTATTTTCTAACAAAGCTTCTCTTCCTTCACCTTTATAGCTCAAGCTAACTTTCAAATCAAAGGTTCTGGAGTCACCGATGATTTCTGGCCATTCAATGATGATAACTTTAACTTTTTCCGATGGCCTATCGAGGTCTAAGATTTGTATCTCAGAGACATTAGTGAGCCTATATAAATCAACATGTAAAAACAAAATGTCCTCAGTCTCATATTCATCACATAAGGTATAAGTTGGGCTTTTTACGATTCCATGCCAGCCTAGGGAGTTTAAAATTGATTTAGTAAGAAATGTTTTACCAGCCCCAAGCTCTCCAGCTAAATGAATTTCAATAACATTACTTTTTGATTCTGAAATAAGTTTTGAAATCTCAACCCCAAAATCAGCAGTTGCATCTGGATCTTTCAAAAAGATTTTCACAACATTTCCTCATTTATAATTTTAATTAGTTTAGTTGCAGTCAATCCTCTTACCCCTTTGGTTTTAGAAAATTTATCTCCTGCTGCACCATGAATAGCAACGGAGAATCTAGCTGCATCTATCTTGCTTAGGCCTTGTGCCAAAAAAGATCCAATTAGGCCAGCAAGAACATCTCCTGTTCCCGCAGTTGAAAGGGCAGGACCTCCATCAGTGCATTGATATGCTTCTCCATCAAACACTATAGTTTGATAACCTTTTAAAATAATCAAACAGTTATATCTTTTATAAAGTTCTTTAGCAGCTTCTAATCTATTTTTCTGTAACTCCTCAACTGAACAATCGAGCAACATAGCAGCCTCTCCAGGATGTGGAGTAATAATTGCATTTGAAGGACAGCCAAACTCTTTCATGTAATAGAGCCCGCCAGCATCAATAACAATATTAATATCTTCATTTCTTTCAGCACTAGTAAGAAAAAGCTCACAAAGCTGTTGAGACCATACTGACTCCCTTAAGCCTGGACCAATTAAGAGATTTTTTTGATCTTTTAAAAAGGTTTCTGCATCTTGACGACCATCAACACCTATAGCTATGACCTCAGGATTTCTTGATAAAGAAGATTGAATATGCTCTTTTTTTGTAATTAAAGTTACAAGACCACAACCTGACATGATGGCAGATTCAGATGCAATTATGCCTGCACCACCATAACCAGTATCACCACTGGCTATCAAAAGATGACCAAAGCTTCCTTTATGAGTATCTAAAATACCTTGATCTAGGGGGACATCTAAATTGTCCAGGCAAAAATCTCGCATAATTAATTTTTGAAACTAACTAATCTATCAAGTGAGAATGAGCCGACCCAAACAGAGTCTCCATCAGGCAGAGCAACTGTAGGAAATGCCGCCTTATTTTTGTTAAAGGTAAAAATATTTACTGGGGTAAGGTCTTTGGCGCTAAGTTCAATAACCTTAAATGGCAGTGAGCAGACCATATGATCTTCTTCGATACCTTTTAAAGTATATCCTGGACATTTAGCTGTAACGTCAAGGGTTTCATGATCCAAGCTTGTTACCCAAATTGAATTATCATCAATAACCAAATTATCAGGGCTGTTGATACTATAACTAAAAACTTCCTCTTTTTTGATCAGATCATATGCTTTTACAGTGTCACTTAAATTATTTGCAACATAAAGAATATTATCCTTTTTAGCTATTCCATTAGGTTGACCAGCATTTGTAAAAGAAAGTTCTTCAAACTTAAATTTGTTCCAAAATAAAACCATACCTGTAGGGTATTTAAAAATAGCTGCACTAAGCCACTCATTCATAGAAATATTTCTTGGATACATATGCGTAGTGAAGAATGAACCACTGCTTTCGACCGTAATATCATTTATATAATATTTTTCAGGTACAGAAACACACCCTCTCCAAACCAAAGACCAGTTTTCTTCAAAAACTAACTCAAAGAACTCTACCGACTCCTGCGGATAGTGATTAACTACAGCAAGCTGGTAACTGCCATCATATCTTTTATTAAGATCAATGCCATGAGGACCAAAACGTAAGTCATCTCTTTGACACTTCGGGTCACCCCAAACATTTGAACCTAATCTAATATCCAAGTCTTCCCTCATTTTTGTACTTAAATTAAAGAGAGCAAGGTTTCCTTCTTTAGGTTCCTCATATGGCTTTATTCCACCAAACTCGCTAACAATAAAGTATTTCTCATCCGGCGTTTTTAAAATATCTTCAGGATTTGAGAGCACACAGTAAACCTCTAACTTTGATCCATTTGAGCAATCTGAAATATCTTCTATTGGTCCAACATAATCTCTACTTACTGAAAGTACTGAAAGACAAAGCATAATCAAAAAAGCAAACACACTAACTACTTTTCCCATACTTATCATTTTTTCCAGAGCGCTCACTAAAAAATTCCTAAAAAATATGAAAAATAATCCTCTCAGGAAGAAACCTAATCCAAATAAAAAGGAAACTATACTCCACACCCTGAAATACCAATTTTCGATATTGAGAATAAAAATTAGCAATGCTAAGCCTGGAATGCCTATTGCAAGACCAACTCTTTTAGAAAGCTCATCATCATTAGCTATCTTTAAAAAGAAGCCAAACATAGCTCTACCAAAAAGCAGCGCTGATAGACCTAAAGCTAAAAAAAGTATTGCAAAGAAATAATTTAGAGCCATTTACTTATAGTTTCTTTTATTATTTTAATAACCTCTTTTGGAGCATCTATAGGAACGTGATGGGCTGCATTGTCAATTGAAACGAATTCCATATTTTCTTTAAATGTTGATTGCATATACTCCAAAATCTTTGAGCCCATGAGCAAGCTTTTTCCTCCTGCTATAAAGAGAGAAGGGCATTTAAAAATATATTCATATCCTTTGGGCCTTCCTAATTTATAGAAAAGACTGTCATCAAATTTCCATCTCCAACCTTCTTCAGTCTGTTTTACTGAATACTCAGCAACATACCTTAAATACCAATCATTTTCACACTCTTGTTTAGGCATGAGTCTAAACCTTCCAAGTATTGTTTTCTTATCTGGATAGTATTTGATCAACCTAAGTGGACCAGAGCCAACATGCTTATCATACTCATAGTCTGGAGGTCTAACAGGCGTATCAATCATAATGATCCCAGAAATTTTTGATGGCTTCTCAGTAGCCACGAAACCAGCTATATGACCCCCAAGAGAGTGCCCAACAAGAAAAACATTATTTGTAATATTTTCTTGTTCTAAAATCGATAGAATACTTTCACCAAAAACTTCATAGCTATACTCATCTCTGTGATCAGAGTCTCCCATTCCTGGTAAGTCTGGTGCAATAACTCTATATTCATCTGAAATAAATGGGGCTATTGGATCCCACCAATTCTTAGAAGCACCAGTTCCATGGATTAATACAATAGTTTTATCATTTGTGCCCTTGCCCCAACATTTATAACTTACATTGCCAAGCTCTGCTTCCAGTACTTTTACTTCTGATTTTGAAACAATTGCATCTTGAAACCACTCAGGGGCATTCGATATATCTTTTTTAAGATTGTCAGTAATGTTCATTGAGGCTATTCTAATCTAGAAACAAAAAATTTTCTTAAATAATGAGTTTAATTCCAGCAGCAACAGTTCTATTGTTAAGACAAAACAATAATGTAATGGAGGTTTTGCTTGTAGAGCGTTCAAGCAATACGGCATTTGGAGACTTGTATGTATTTCCGGGAGGCAAAGTGGATTCCGAAGATAATTTTTCAGACAAGCTTAGCTTCTACTCTGATTTAAATGATGCAGATTGTTCAAAATTACTTGATATAGAAGATGGTGGTGCATCTTTTTGGGTTGCTTGCATTAGAGAATGCTTTGAAGAGGTTGGAGTGCTTTTGGCAAGAAAAAAAGATGGATCAAAAATTGATTTAAACAACAAGGATAAGGATAGGTTTGTTGACTATAGAGAAAGATTAATCTCTAACAAGATTTCTTTTTTGGAGATTTGTGAAAGAGAAGACCTTTTTTTTGAAACAACCAATATTGTTCCTTTCTCTCACTGGATAACTCCAGATATTGAAACAAAGAGATTTGATACAAGATTCTTTGCTGCGGAAATGCCAAAAGATCAACCAACCCTTCATGATGGGAATGAGCTGACAAATAGTTTATGGATTTCTCCAAAGGAAGCAATTAAAAAAGCCTGGAATGGTGAGATAAAGATGATTTTGCCAACTTCAAAGAATTTAGAGCAAACCTTTGATTTTAATTCTACAAATGAATTAATATCTTTTTATAAAAGTAAGGGGTCTTCAGAGATCAAATCTATTTTGCCTAAATTTAAGAAAGTCGATGGCAAGTGGGAAGGTCGATTGCCAGATGATGAGGGGTATGAAGATTTTTAGCGATGGAAAGAGATAATTTATTAAAGAAAATAACTTCACCAAATGGGGGTATTTTTACTGGCGCAGGGACAAACTCCTACCTCATTGGCAAAAAGGATATAACCTTAGTAGATCCTGGCCCAAACATACCAAAGCATTTAGAAAAGCTTGTTGAGAAGGCAGATAACAATATTAAAAGGATTCTTGTAACTCATACTCATATGGATCACTCGCCAGGAGCTAAACCTCTTGCTGAACGCCTATCTATTCCTTGCTATGGAAAATTGGTTGAAAATGATTTCTCAATTCAAGACGAGTCTTTCAAGCCAGATTTCATATTGTCAGAAGATGAGCATATTGAAACTGAAGAATATACGATTAAGCCAATCCATACACCTGGCCATGCCTCTAACCATTATTGTTTTTTGATTGATGAAATTAAATGCTTATTGAGTGGTGATCATATTATGGATGGATCTACTGTTGTTATTGCTCCAAAAGACGGCAATATGAACGAATACATTTCTTCGCTAAAAAAGCTTAATGATTTTTCTTTTGATTCAATAGCACCTGGTCATGGTAATTACATTGATAATCCTTACGAAATTATTGAGTGGACTATTCAACACAGGCTAGATAGAGAAGAAAAAGTTTTCAAGAAGCTTTCTAAGCTTGGAGCTACTGGAATTAATCGTCTGTTAATTTCAGTTTATAACGATGTCAATCCAAAACTACTTCCTATTGCAAAATGGAGCCTTGAAGCACATCTGATAAAACTTATTGAGGACGAAAGAGTTGTTCTGGAAAAAGGAAAATATAGATCTTTAGAAGACTAAGAGCATTTGTAATATCTTCCTGTATCTCCTCCAATATCAGGCTCGCACTTAATTTTTAACTCATCTTCATCTTCTTCAAGCTTAATTTCTTCTTCTTTTTTTGGCACTAATTTGAGTTGATTTTCTTTATTTAATCTTTCTTCTTCATTTTGAGCTTCAATGGAGGCACTTGTTCTATCGACGCAATCAAAGTAGTCATCTCTGTTGAGGTATTCATGCTTGTCTTGTCTTGAAACCATCCTTGGACCATTATCTGGATTCTGCATGCATGATGTTTGCACATAACCTATTTTATTTTCGCCAACGATATCTGCAAGAGGATCATTTTTGGGAGTTGAAGAGCAAGAAAAAAGAAATATTATCGAAAAAGAAAAAATGAAAGCTAATCTATTCATAAACTTTTTTTATTATTTATAAGATCAGAAACCACAGCAGGCTCAGCAAGAGTTGTCGTATCACCTAAGTTTTCGAAATCACCTTCAGCAACTTTACGTAATATTCTTCTCATAATCTTGCCTGATCTAGTTTTTGGAAGACCGGGAGCATTTTGAATTAAGTCAGGTTTTGCAATAGGACCAATTTCTTTGCCAACAAAGTTTCTTAATTCTGCTGATAATTCATCTGAAAATTCTTCACCTACCATTAAAGTAACAAAAGCATATATGCCTTGTCCTTTTATTGGATGCTCAAAACCCACCACAGCAGCTTCAGCTACAACTGGATGCAGAACAAGCGCACTTTCAACCTCAGCTGTTCCAAGCCTATGCCCAGAAACATTAAGAACATCATCAACTCTTCCAGTAATCCAAAAGTAACCATCTTCATCCCTTTTTGCACCGTCACCTGTAAAGTAAATATTGCTATAGGTTGAAAAATAAGTATCAATCATTCTCTGGTGATCGTTATAAACACTTCTAATTTGACTGGGCCATGAAGACTCAATCACCAGATTACCAGAGCCTGGTTTTGTTGGCGTAATGCCAGCAATCGGCGAGATAAGAACTGAACCAGTTTCTGTTTGCCACCATGTATCAATAACTTCACAAGATTTATTTCCTACAACTGAGTAATACCAGTCCCATGCTTCAGGATTTATTGGTTCACCGACAGTACCCAGAACTTTAATCGATTTTCTCGAGGTACTTCCAACAAATTCATCTCCTAGAGACATCAAAGCTCTTATGGCGGTTGGGGCAGTATAAAAAATATTTATTTCATGCTTATCGCATATTTCCCAACATCTGGATGCAGTTGGATATGTAGGCACGCCTTCAAACATAAGTGAAGTAGCCCCATTTGATAAGGGACCATAAAGAATATAAGTATGTCCAGTAATCCAGCCAACATCTGCTGTGCACCAATATTTATCATTTTCGTTGAATCCAAATAAATACTTAAAAGAGATATGTGCTCCTAAAAGATACCCAGCCGTTGTGTGCAAAACTCCTTTTGGCTTTCCCGTTGATCCAGATGTGTAAAGAATAAAGAGTGGATCTTCAGAATCCATCGGCTCAGGCTCGCAAACATCATCAACTTTATCTTTTAGTTCATGAAACCAAAGATCTCTATCCTCAAACCAATTAATTTTTCCACCAGTTCGGTTAACAACGATGACATTCTTAACATCAGGGCAATTTATTAGAGCTTCATCAACATTATCTTTTAAAGGAACTTTCTTACCGCCTCGAACACCTTCATCAGCAGTAATTACAATTCTACAATCAGCATCCAAAATTCTATCCTTTAAAGATTCTGGAGAAAATCCACCGAAAACAACTGAGTGGATCGCACCAATTCTTGCACATGCAAACATTGCAAATGCAGCTTCAGGAATCATCGGCATATAAATACAAACTCTGGAGCCTTTTTTAATTTGAAGTGTTTTAAGAATATTTGCAAACCTGCAAACCTCAGAGTGTAATTCTTTGAAAGTTATCTCTTTAGAGCTTCCTGGCTCATCACCTTCCCAAATTAAGGCAACCTTATCGCCATTTTTTTCAAGGTGTCTATCAATACAGTTGAGCGTTATGTTTGTTTTTCCTCCAACAAACCATTTAGTTTCCTGGAATTCAGAGTTATGTACCTCTTTAAAATCTTCAATCCATGAAATATTTTCTTTTGCCAGATCGCCAAAGAATTTTTCAGGATTCTCAATTGACTCTTTATATAGACTTAAGTATTCATCAAAATCTTTTATATGCGGATTTGAAAATCCGGGATTAGGATTATAAATTTCTTGTGTCATCTTAAAGAATAGATGGTTGGGGATTTATAAAAGTCTTTCCTTTTGGATTGGACATAATTTTTGTAACCAACATCTCATAATCTTCTTCATTCTCTTCGAAGTTTATGTCAGCAGCATTAACTATCAGAACTGGCGCCTTTTCATAGTCTAAAAAGAATCGGGAATAAGCTTCATTGATTTTTGTTAAGTATTCATTAGTAAGATATTGCTCGTATTCATTACCTCTTTTATCAATTCTTCCCATCAATACTTCAACAGGTGCTTGAAGATAAATGACCAGATCTGGTGTGGGCGAGTCAAGAGTTAAGTGTTCGTAAACTTTGTCATAAAGCTTCATTTCCTCTGCCGATAAGACCACTTCAGCAAACAGTCTATCTTTCTCCAATATAAAATCAGCAACCCTAACTGGTTCAAACAAGCTTCTCTGCTTCAACTCTTCCATTTGCTGAACTCTTTGAAATAAGAAGAATAATTGAGCAGCGAGCGCAGACTGTGTTGGATTTTTATAAGATGCTTCTAAAAAGGGGTTTTCAGCTGGCATTTCAAGCAAAATGTCATAGTTAAAAGATTTTGCAAGCTTATTTGCCAGGGTAGTTTTTCCAACCCCAATTGGCCCTCTTTTCCTTCACCCTTTCTTGGGTTGAAATTTCCATCACTTTCTACAGTTTTTCTTACTTTTCCTATCATTTTTTCCTTGGATTTAGCATCTGCATGCTGAAAGTTTGTCCACCATTTCCCAAGATCTGATTTATCTTTTGAGGCTTTCTCTCTGATTAAGAGGAAATCATATCCAGCTCTAAATCTTGGATGCTTAATTATCTTATTAGGATTATTTTTTAATCTATCATTTAATTTTAATTGCAAATACCAGATGTCTTTTATATAGCTAGAGAATTTTCTTGGGATTGCAGTAATTCTTTGTTGTTCAGCGATAATAGAGTCCATGGATCTGAAAAACTTTCTAACATTAATACCGTTATCAAAAGAGCATCTTTCAATTAACCTTGGCCATAAGATTGCTGCAAGAAGGAACCCGGGAGTAATAGATTTACCATCTCTATACCTTTTATCAGTGTTTTTGAACGATTCATCATAGACTTTGTTTCCAGAATACTTTTTTTCTAAGTTAAGCAGATATTTTGCAATACCAAAAGATTGAAGTTTTTTATAATTTTCATATCCATGCCCATTCAAAAAGATTTTACAGAACTCATCAAACAATCTTGCATTAGAGATGTTGCCTAAAAGGTCTCCTTTTTCATAAATGGCTTCTTTTACTTTGCTATCTATCTTGAAATTAAGTTTAGTTGCGAACCTTATAGCCCTTAGGCTTCTCACCGGATCTTCTTCAAATCTATATAAAGGATCCCCTATAGAAATTATTTTCTTTTCTTTAACGTGTTGAGCGCCATCATGGAAGTCTTTAAAAGTATTACTTATTGGACAAAAGTAAATAGCATTTATTGTGAAATCTCTTCTATTGCAATCATCCTCGATATTACCCCAGATGTTGTCTCTTATTATTTTTCCAGCATCATCCTTGATGAGATCATTTTCTATAGTTGTACTATTTTTATCGAGACCAGCTCTAAATGTTGCAACTTCTATTATCTGCTTTCCTTTATATATATGAACTAACTGAAATCTTTTCCCAATAATTCTTGAAGCTTTAAAAATTTTCCTAATCTCTTTTGGTTCAGCATTAGTCGCGATATCAAAATCCTTTGGTTTAATATTGGCTAACAAATCTCTGACACAACCACCAACAAGGTAAGCTTCATAGTTATGATCTTGAAGCTTATTGATAATCTCTACAGCAAAAGGACTTATGCTTTTCCAATCCTTAGAGCTAACAGGCGATTTATTACTGTTGGTTTTTTTAAAGAGATTCTTAATTATCAAGTTTATAAATTTTCTAAGAGATCTTGGTATTCCTCTTTTTTAAGACGTGGGCCAAAAGTTTGTACTATTTTTGAAGCTGCTAAGTTAGCAAATGCGCCGCATTCATGAAGCTCTTTACCACTCAGCATTGCATGCATAAATGCACCTGCGAACATGTCGCCAGCTCCGTTTGTATCAATTGCCTCAACCTCAAACCCATTACTTTTAATAACATCTCCATCAGTAATAATAAAACTGCCATTAGGCCCATCAGTAATTATGGTAGTGAAATCTTTTTCTTTTAAAACTTCTATTGCGTCATCTATGTTATCGGTTTCGGTAAGAGCCAATGCCTCGTCATGATTACCAAAAACGAAGTCGATTCCATATGAAAGTATTTTTTCAAACTTCTCTCGAAAACCATGAACAATGCCATCATTTGATAGAGATAATGCTTTTTTAGTTCCAAAACCTACTAAAGAATCAAGAGATTTTGTAACAGAGTTAAAGTTAGAATCGCTGGTTACCATATAGCCCTCTATGTAGAAGATTTTAGACTTTTGAAGATACTCAAAATTTATATCTTTCTCACTTAAATGCTCACTAATTCCAAGGGTGCTGCACATAGTTCTTGCTGCATCAGGGGTAACAAGAACAAGACATTTTCCTGTTGGAGTATTTTGATCATTCGAGCTAATACCAATGTGATCAATTCCAGCCTCTGATAGACTTTTTAGGTATTTATTACCATCTTCATCATCATTCAATTTACAAACATGATGACAGGAAGAGCCGAAATAAGATGCAGCAACTAATGAATTGGTAGCAGAGCCACCACAGTCAACAACTGACTCAAGATCTAATAGCAAAAGCTTATCCAATATAGCATTTTGCTCTTCTCTTGATTGAATAACCATCTCATCTGGCTTCATACCAATTTCATCAAGAAAATCTTGCTCAATCTTAAACTGAGTATCAACCAATGCATTACCTATTGCCGCTATATCATGTGCCATATATCACCTTTACCTTATTTATTACCTCATCAAGAATCTTTTTAGTATGCTTTGTTGAGATAAATCCAGCTTCATATTTTGATGGAGCAAAGTATATACCTTGATTTAGACAGTCTTTAAAAAAACTTTCAAAATACTGATCGCTCGACGCGCTTACATCATCAAAGTTATTTGGAAATTCATCTGTGAAGAAGAATCCAAACATTCCACCAATTTGATTAAAAGAGAAGGGTATTTCTTGTTTAAACATCTCATTTTTAATATTTGTTAATAGATAGTTGGCATTTGCCTCAAGCTCATCATAAGGATTTGTTTTTATAAGCTCATTAATAAGACATTTTCCAGCAGCAACTGCTAGAGGATTGCCTGAAAGAGTACCTGCCTGATAAACGGGTCCTTCTGGTGCTAGAAAGTTCATTATTTCAGCCTTGCCACCAAATGCTCCTACAGGAAGGCCTCCACCTATAACTTTTCCTAAAGCAGTTAGGTCTGGCGTGATTCCGTATAATTCTTGAGCTCCTCCTAAAGATACTCGAAAGCCTGTCATTACCTCATCAAAGATTAATACCGAACCGCTTTCATGTGTTTTGATTCTGAGAGTTTCTAAAAAATCTTTATCTCCAGGAATAAAGCCCATATTCCCAGCAATTGGTTCAATTATGACTGCCGCAAGCTCACTTTTAATTGACTCAAAGACTTCTAAAAAAGCATTTATGTCATTGTAGGGAACACTAATGGTATGTCTTGCTAGTTCTTCAGGTATACCCGGAGAGTCGGGTAGCCCAAAAGTCGATACTCCTGAACCTGCTTTTATAAGAAGAGAATCTACATGACCATGATAACAGCCAGTAAATTTAATAATTTTGTTACGACCTGTGTATCCTCTAGCCAACCTTATGCAGCTCATTGTTGCTTCTGTGCCAGAATTTACCATTCTAATTTTTTCGATAGAGGGCATTACCGTTCTAATTAACTCGCCTATAGATGTTTCTGCTTCTGTTGGAGCCCCATAACTTGTTCCTAAATCAGCCTGATCCTTGATTGCTTTTATTATTTTTGGATTACTGTGGCCTAAAATCATTGGACCCCAGGACCCAATAAAGTCTACATAGTCATTTCCGTCAACATCATGTAGATATGCCCCAGAGGCGCTCTTAATAAAAATAGGAGTACTATTAACATTCCCAAATGCTCTTACAGGTGAATTTACACCCCCAGGCATTACCGATTTTGCTTTATTAAAAAGAGACTTAGATTTATTCGTTTTACTCAAAATTAAAGTTGTTTACAAAAAAGCTTGCTGATTTAGCAATATCTTGTGAGTTAAAAATAGCATTACTTAAAGCAATCATATCAAAATTTAGCTCCGCAACCTCGTGAAAGTTTTCATTACTTATTCCACCAATAATTGCTTTATTAGGAACATTAAACTTATTTATTAGGTCTAAGTCACTTTTTTCAATTGGAATTGCTTCCTTCTTTGTTGAAGACTGAGAGAAGGCACCAAATGAGACATAATTAGCACCTTCATTTATAGCTTTCTTTGCTTCTTCAATAGATGATTTACAGGTCTTACCAATTATCAGATTTTTGTATTTATTCCTAACAGCCTGAACTGATAAATCGGCTTTACCTAAATGGACGCCATCAGCTCCTAAGTCATGAGCAAGGTGAGGATAATCGTTTATGATAGTAATTCCTTCTTTCTTTTTAATTTGTTTGATAAGAACTGAGAAAAAATCTTTCAGCTCTCTCGTTATTTCCTCTTTATAGCGGATTTGGAATATCTTTATCCCACAACCAAGACATATATTGATATCATTCAACAGTTTTGTTTCATCGAACTTTGGAGGAGTTATTGCATAAATACCCTTTAATTTATCTTTAGCATCAATCACGATATAAAATATAACAGAATAGAAATGGATAAAATATTAATTCTTTTTTCAACAACTGATGGCCACACTGTTTCGATATGTAATCGAATTGCAGAAGTCTTATCTATTAATGGATCAGTCACAATTACCAGCCTCGAAGATTGTTCAGAGCTTGAGATAAAGAGTGCTGATAAAGTCTTAGTTGGTGCAAGCATCCGTTATGGAAAGCATAATAAAAATCTTTTTAGTTTTTCTAAGAAATATAAAAGTATTTTAGATTCAAAAGATAATGCTTTTTTTAGTGTTAATGCAGTAGCAAGAAAACCAGAAAAATGTGATCCAGAAACAAATCCATATTTAATTAAATTTATGAAGCAATCAGCTTGGCAGCCCAAAAAATTGGGCGTTTTTGCAGGCAAAATTGATTATCCAAAGTATAAGTTTTTTGATAAACATATGATTAGATTTATTATGTGGATTACAAATGGACCAACAGATATTAATGAATCATTTGAATTTACAGATTGGTTAAAAGTGGACGATTTTGCAAAAGAAATATTTCATTAAGTGATATTGTTTTTATTGAAACTAATGCTATTAATTTATTAAGATAACGCTATGGAACAAAATACATCTATCAACGTCACAGAAAGTGCGCAGAAAAGGATTCAGAATCTGCTTCCTGAATATGAATCAAATGCTTTCCGCGTTTATGTCACGGGAGGGGGTTGCTCCGGCTTCCAATATGGTTTTAAGTTTGATTCAGAAGAAGCTTTCGATGATGATGTAATTGATTTTGGCCATTTCAGAGTTTTATTAGATTCTCTTTCATATCCATATTTGTATGGCTCTGAGCTGGACTATGTTGAAGATCTCTCAGGCGCTAAATTTATTATTAAAAACCCTAACGCCAAGACCACATGCGGATGTGGTGAATCTTTTACCGTCTAGGCTCAACCAAGATACCTCTTTTTAAATAAGCTAAATAAGCAAAAGCTGCAGATTCTACAAATTTTGAAGGGATTAAATGGTCTGTAAATCTTAAAGATGATCCAATATTTTTCTCTAGTCTTTCCATGAGGAAATTATTTTTGGTACCACCACCGTGCAGCAATATCTCCCCAGGCATATCACAAAAATGACAAAAATCAGATATGCATAAGGCGGTTAGCTCGCTTAGAGTTGCCAATAGATTTTCAGGCTTATTTGATTCAAGTTCATCAAGATTATAGTAAAAAGATTTATCATCTGCTCTGGGATAGCTTTTAGTGCGGATTTTATCGAGCAAGCTATTTAAAAGCCTTTGATCTATTTGTCCTGTAGCTGCAATCTTTCCATCTTCATCATATGGCATCCCAAAGTCACGCATTGCGACTAAATCTATTAAACAGTTACCAGGTCCGACATCTGAAGCTACTTTAATATCTTCTCCATCCAAGTAAGTACCATTAGATATTCCTCCAATATTGAAAATAACTTTTCTTTTGTTTGATTCAGCAAAAAGATATTTATGGAATTCTGGAACGAGCGGCGCACCCAAACCTCCTTTTTGCATGTCATAGTTTCTAAAATCATGAATTACTTTAATTCCAACTTCATCAGCTAGAAATTGAGCGCATCCGATTTGATAGCTTCGCTCAGTGTCATGAAACATAGTTTGTCCAGGAAAACCTATTGCAGATATTAAAGATGTATCAATTTCATCTAACAAGTTTTTAATTAGCTTCACAGAGCTCTTATTTAAGCTCTCCTCAAGTTCAAGCACAATTTCGTCATCTTCTTTGTTCTTAAAGCCTTTTTTAATAGCTTCCTCATATTTTGACTTATAGTTTTTTTCAAGATTATTTGATTCTGAGTGTATAAGTTCAAATCCATTACTGAAATCCACCACACACCCATCAATTGAATCAGCGCTTGTTCCGGTCATTAAACCAATAAAATATTTACTCATAAGCTACTTCATTACTTTCTAAGTCAAAAACTTTTAATGCCTCTTTACTTTCTTGGACAATAGCTTTGAAACCCTCTAGCTTAGACTGATCAATTGGCTTAGCTGATGGTAGTTCTACTTTAACTGGATCAGTCCTTTTATCACCAATTCTAAATTCATAATGTAGATGCGGTGCAGTTGCCAATCCAGAATCACCCACAAAAGCAATGATTTGACCCTGAGAGACCTTGGTGCCGACTTTTATTTTTGATTCAAACTTTTCCAAGTGGGCATAAAGAGTTGATATATTTCCGCCATGACGGATCTCTAAAGTCCTTCCATAACCACTTTTCCATCCGGCAAAGGAAATAACACCCTCGCCTGAGGCCTTAATTGGAGTATTTCTTCTAGCTGCATAATCTACTCCGTTATGTGCCTTAATCTTATGGAGTATTGGATGCATCCTGTTTGGATTGAAGTGAGAACTAATATAAGCAAAATCTAATGGCGCTCTTAAAAAAGCTTTTTTTACATTCTTACCATTTTCATCAAAATATTGCTTTCCAAGCTCATCATCAAAATATCTTTGGGCAGTATATCTCTGACCATTATTAATGAATTCAGCGAAAATTATGTCGCCGCTAGAAATCTTTTCTCCTTCCGAATAGTCAGTTTCATAAATAACTGAAAAAGTATCTCCATTTCGAACATCAAATATGAAATCAATATCCCAGCCAAAAATAAAAGCGAAGTCCATAATAATACTGTCCGGCATATTTGCTTTTAGACCAGACTCATAAAAAGAGCTTTGAATCTCTCCCATGCTAATTGATTTAAGTTTTTCAACTTCTTTTACAATCTTTTCAATTGAAATATCTTCTCCTATATCAACCCTTATGCTATTCAAGATATCTTTTTTGATTTCAATTCTATTTATCTCATCATTAAGGAAAGAAAACTTAATTTCATCACCAGGTCTAATATTTCTTAGCTCATTACTTCTATCAAGCTTAAGAATTTTATAAACAGTATTTAAAGGCACTCTATAGTCTTCAAAAATAATTGATAAATTTTCTCCATCTTTCACTTCGTGGATCGCAGATGTTTCCACTCTTTCGAGTTCAGGTTTAAAAAGCTCTTCAATAAATACATCTTCAATTGGTGGAGCTTCATTATTCTTGCGATCGACGCTTAGAAGAATAATTAAAAAGGCTGCAATTAGAAATGCCAACACAACATACTTAAATGATATTCTTTTGTATTCAATCATCAGTCTTCTAAATTGAGTATTTCGGCATTGCCACCAAAAGCAACTGTATTTTTAGTTATCGATCTCTCATCAACAAATTGGAGTAAGTAGTTTGGGCCACCAGCCTTGAATCCAGTCCCTGATAAACCCGTTCCTCCGAATGGTTGAGAGCCGACAACAGCACCCACAATATCTCTATTAATATAAGTATTTCCAGCAATAGATTTATTTATGATGTCATCTGCCTTTGATTCAATTCTAGAATGGACACCCATGGTTAAACCATATTGTTTATTCTTAAGAGCAGTTAGAATTTGATCAAGCTCATCGGTTTTGTATTTGATGACATGAAGTATCGGTCCAAACTTTTCTTCATTTATATCATCAATCGAATTTAATTCAATTAAGGTTGGCGAAACAAAATTACCATCAGGAGCTTGATTATGACTAAAAACTTGATATCCATTGTTTGAACATTCTGAAATATATTCAAGAAGCATATTTCTTGATCTTTCATCGATAATTGGACCCACATCACAGTGGAAGTCTTCGGGATTACCAACAGTGAGTTCAGCCATTGCATCTTTAATCATCTCTACCAGATCATCAAAAATACTCTCATGAATAATTGCTAATCTCAAAGCAGAACATCTTTGCCCAGCACTATTAAAGGAAGATCGCATTATGTCATCAACAACTTGCTCATGAAGTGAGCTTGAATCTATAAACATTGCATTAAGGCCGCCAGTTTCAGCAATTAAAGAAGAGATGGGACCATCTTTTTTAGCCAACTGGAGATTAATTTTCTTTGCAGTTGCTGAGGATCCCGTAAAGGCAACTCCAGAAATGTGATCAAATGAAATTAGTTTTGAGCCTATTGAGCCATCTCCCTGAATTAATTTTAATGCAGATTTTGGTACACCATTTTTATAAAAAAGCTCAATCATCATGGTCGCAATGATTGGAGTATGCTCAGACGGCTTTGATATAACTGAATTCCCTGTTACAAGAGCCGCGGCTATTTGGCCTGCAAAAATGGCAAGCGGGAAATTCCATGGGCTGATGCACACAAAAGTACCTTTTGACTGGTAGAAAAGCTGATTAGATTCACCTGTTGGACCATTGAGGTTGTTGGGTTCGCTTAAAAGACTTTTAGCATTGTCTGCATAATATCTAAGAAAATCGACTGCCTCCCTAATTTCATCATAGGAATCTTTGTATGTTTTCCCGGCTTCATGAATTAAGTAATATAAGAATTTTGTAGAATCTTTCTCTAAATTATCAGCAATTCTATAAAAGACATCCGCTCTCTCGCTAACAGGAGTATTTTTCCATTCAGTGCATTGTTGGAAATTTAATTCATTTGCTATATCTGCAAAAGAACAATCCCCAATCTCATTTCCATTGGCTATTGAGTATCGTTTCTCATTTTTAGATTCATTAATTTCGCTACAAAAGTTTTTTGCCTCAACTTTTAAACCATCAAATTTTAAAAGGTCAGATTTTAAGTCAAGTAGATTCTTAGGTTCGCTTAAGTCATATCCAGATGAATTAACTCTTGGAGAGAAGATATCTGATGGGTTTACGATTTTTTCATGTTGAAGTTTATCAATAGCTTTTTTTACAGATTTAACTGGATCTTCTGCTAGATCATCTGGACTCACTTCTGGATTAAGTAAGTTATTTACAAATGAGCTGTTAGCACCATTTTCAAGCAGTCTTCTTACTAAATATGGGAGCAGATCTTTATATGGACCAATGGGTGCATATATTCCGGCGGAAGGTATTCCTCCTAGAACCTTATCTGCAGACTTATAAAGTAGCTCTCCCATTCCAAAAAGTCTTTGGAATTCATATTCTTTCTCTTCGGCCATAAAGTAAATCGAGGCTACAGAATGAGCATTATGAGTAGCAAACTTAGGCTTCAGATTATCTGAGCCAAGAAGTTTTGAGGCAATAAATAAATAGTTAAGGTCAGTAAGACTTTTATTAACAAGGACTGGGAAACCCTCATGACCTCCGGCTTGAGAGAATTTTATCTCTCCATCCCAATAAGCGCCTTTCGTTAGCCTGACATGCATTTTTTCTCTTTTAGAGCACAACTCATTCGCCCAATTGACAACATTTGATGCTCTCTTCCCATAAGCTTGAATAGCAAAACCCAATCCATTCCAATCCTTTATTCTTTTACTCATAGCAACTTCTTCAATCAAATCTTGACTTATAGAGAGCCTGTGTTGTTCTTCAGCATCAATTGTTATCTCTACATCATTTTGATATGCGAGGTTAACTAGGCTTAGGATTGAGTTGAGGATCTCTTTTTTTGTTAATTCATATTTGAGAGTTTCGTATCTTGGATGAAGTGCTGAAAGCTTTATTGATACTCCATGATTGATTCCAAACTCTCTATTAAGTTTAGCAACCCTTTCAATCGCCTCAACATAAGAATTATAGAAACCTTCTGCTTGTGATTTAGTTCTTGCAGCTTCACCAAGCATATCAAAGCTGTGGATAGACTTTTTCAGATTTGAACTTTTGATAACAGAATCAAAATCATTTCCCATTACAAATTCTTTGCTCAAGATCTGCATTGCAGTCATGATTGCTTGCCGCACAGAAGTCTCTCCAGTTTTTTGTGTCAGTTTGCCTATCCACTCAAGCGGATTATCAAATAATGCTCTTGGAGGCTGAATAACTTTACCTGCAATTAGTAAGCCCCAAGTAGCTGCATTAACGAATAAGCTATCTGCCTGATTAATATGATCTACCCAATTTGAATTTGTAATCTTTTCAGATATTAGTTCATCTTTTGTGTTGTCATCTGGGATTCTTAGAACAGATTCAGCAAGACACATTAAGGCAACGCCTTCATCATTTGTTAAACCATACTCACTTAGAAATTTATCTAGTAGTGTTCTGCCTGACTTATTTTTCCTACACTCAGTGATTATTTTTTTTGTTGCTGAAAAGATTTCTTTCTCTTTAGAGTTATCAAATTCACTTATTAAATATTTAGCAATTTCCTTATCTGAATGGAATTTTGTGAAATCTTTCATAAAGTTATTTTATACTATGATGGAGAAAAATTTTTATGAAAGAATCTCTTGAATTAATAAAGCGAGGCATCGATGAAGTCTTAACTGAAGACGACCTTGTTTCAAAACTTAAATCTAAAAAACAACTAACTGTTAAAGTTGGATTTGACCCAACTGCACCCGATCTTCATCTTGGTCATACTGTGATCTTAAATAAGATGAGGCACTTCCAAGACCTCGGTCATAAGGTAGTTTTTTTAATCGGAGATTTTACTGGAAGAATAGGGGACCCATCTGGCAAAAACAAAACACGTCCATCACTTGATAAAGAGGAACTTGAAAAAAATGCTAAAACTTACTCTGATCAAGTATTTAAAATCTTAAATAAAGATTTAACAGATATCAGATTTAACTCTGAGTGGTGTGAAGATCTGGGTGCCGATGGAATTATTGGGCTTGCATCAAAATATAATTTAGGCCGTATGCTTGAAAGAGATGATTTTTCGAAACGCTACAAAGCAAATCAACAAATTGCCATTCACGAGTTTTTATATCCTTTAATTCAGGCTTATGACTCAATCGCTTTAAATGCTGATGTGGAAATGGGCGGAACTGACCAAAAATTTAATCTTCTTGTGGGAAGAGAGCTGCAAAGGGCATTTGATCAAGAGCCTCAAGTTTGTATAACCCTTCCTATCTTAGAAGGCTTGGATGGAATTAATAAAATGTCTAAATCTTTAGATAATTATGTTGGTATCAATGAAGATCCTGATGAAATGTTCGGCAAAATTATGTCAATTTCTGATGATTTGATGTGGAGATGGTTCGAATTACTGAGTTTTAGGCCAATAAATGAGGTAAATGAGCTTAAAAAAGAGGTGAAATCGGGTATGAACCCTCGAGATACTAAGATTTTGCTTGCTGAAGAGATAATTGAGCGATTTCATTCTAAAGAAGATGCTGAAAATGCAAAAAATACTTTTCTTGATAGATTCCAAAAAGGGGCAAAGCCAAAAGATATAGAAACGTTCTCAATTTCTTTGGATGATGATATTGCGATTGGAAACTTGCTTAAAGAATCTGGGTTAGTTCAGAGCACGTCGGAAGCGATGCGTTTAGTTAAACAAGGAGCAGTAAAAATTAATGATGAAAAAATTGATGACCCAAAACTCAACATTGAAAAAAATCAAGAGTTACTTGTTCAAGTTGGTAAGAGAAGATTCTTAAAAATTAAAACCTAATTATTTCTTAGAAATTTCATTTAGAGCAAATCCATATATTTCAGATATTGCTTCAATCTGTTTTGATCGAGGAGTACCTGCACCATGTCCAGCTCGATCTTCAATTCTAATTAAAATTTTATTTTCACAACCTTGAGCTTCTTGAAGACGGGCTGCAAATTTATATGAGTGGGATGGCACAACACGATCATCTCTGTTAGAAGTAAAAACTAAAGTAGTTGGATAACATACTCCATCTTGAATATTGTGATAGGGCGAATACTCATACAAATTTAAAAAAGCATCTTTTTCATCTGGTGATCCATAGTCGCTTGTCCATGCCCAGCCAATTGTAAACTTATGAAATCTCAGCATGTCCATAACACCAACTCCTGGCAAAGCCACTTTGAATAACTCTGGATTTTGAAGCATAGTTGCTCCAACTAAAAGTCCACCATTTGATCTTCCCTCAATTGCAGTTGTCTCTGGAGAACCAATTCCAGTTGCATGTAAAAATTTTGCAGCATAGGCAAAATCATCAAAGACATTTTGCTTGTTGAAGAGCATCCCATCCTCATGCCATTTTGCTCCATACTCAGAACCACCTCGCAAACTTGCAACTGCAACTACGCCACCTTGATTCATCCAAGATAGAAATCTTTTACTAAAACCAGGAAGAATTGAGATATCAAAACCTCCATATCCATAAAGCAAAACTGGTGTATTTTCATCAACATTTATATTACTTAAACTACTGATATGCAGTGGTATTTTAGTTCCATCTTTTGATTCATAAAACCATAATTTTGTCTCATAATCATCTACATTATGATCTGCTAGTCGCTCTTCCCAAAAAACATCGTAAGAGAAATCTTCCATATTTATCTTGTAGATTTTTGTCGGGGTAACGTAGTTAGAAAAATTAAAGTAAGTTTCTTTGTCATCTATTCCACCACCAAATCCGCTTATTGTTCCAGCTAGCTCAAAATTGAAATCATTCAGATGATTTCCATTCATATCGAAGAATTTGATTTTTGAAATGGTATCTACCAGATAATTAATAACTATTTTTTCATTGACTATATTGACGGAACGAATTGCAAAATCAGATTCGCTAATTACGTCATTCCAAACGTAAGATCCGTTTTTAATTGTTAGCGCTGAAACTTTTCCATTAGGAGCATTTTCTGTTGAGTAGAAAAATAGAACATCATCTTTGCTTGTTATATATCCATACTCACCAATTAGCTCATCGATGACTGGAATGAAATTTTCAGAATCATTAGATTTAATATAGATTCTATTTTTTTCTTCTGTCCCATCACTGATCGAAAGAATTTTATGAGCATTATTTTCGGAGATCGAAATCGACCAACCCCATCTTGGTTGTTCAGGATTTTCATAAATTAGTTCATCTTCATCTTGTAATGTGCCTAATTTATGAAACATTAATTTTGGTTGTTCATTTATATCTGCTAACAACTCATCTGTTGGCTCAGAATATTTTTGATAATAAAAACCCGAATTATTTTTTTCCCAAACGGCTCCAGAAAATTTTGACCAATTAATCGTTTCCTCTAAAAGCTCTCGAGTTTCTATGTTCATAATTTTCCAAATGCGCCAATCTGATCCTCCATCCGAAATTGAATATGCGATCCATTTTCCATCTGGACTAATGCTAGTTCCTCCTAAAGAGAATGTTCCGTCATCTGAAAATAAATTTGGATCAATTAATACTTCTGCCTCACATTCTTCAAGGCAGTCTTTCATCATTAATTTGCTATGTTGCCAATCACCCTCATTAAAATAGTAAAAAATTCGATCATTTTGCACATATGGAGTACTAATTGACTCTCCATCCCATACTTTTTCTAAATCTTTACCAATATTTCGAGTAAAAGGGCCTTTTTTTAGGTATTTTTCAGTAAATTTGTTCTGATTTTGCTCCCAAGCGGTAGATTCAGGCGATGTGAAGTCCTCAAGCCACCTATATTGGTCCTCAACTGTTACTCCGAAGATCTCTTCAACAGTGCCATCTTTCCTAGATTCTGGGTAATTTTCATCATTATTCATATTTGAGCAACCTGCTACAAAAATAAGGGTTATAAAGTAGATACGGGATAGTTTCATGTATACAATATCTTATCAATAAATTAGAGGTAAAAACATGAATCAATTCATTGCAGCATGGGAATTTGCGCTTAAAAACTTTCAATATCTATTTTTACTAGTTTTACCAGTAATGGTGAGTGAAATGCTAGTCGCATATTTATTAATACCTATTGATGGAATGGATCCAATGGATATAAGCGAGTATATGTCCGGAAACGTAGCAAGCATTATGATAGTTTCACTTATTGCTATTGTGCTCAGTGTATCTCTTACTGGCGGATTAATGGTTGCTTATCAATCAATTATGTCGCAAGAGACCTCTAATCCAATAAATGCATTATCTGCTGGGTTTAAGAAATTCTTTCCTCTGCTTGGAGCAACTATTCTTTCATCCTTATTGATAGGCTTAGGAGCAATACTATTGATACTTCCTGCATTTTATTTTATGGGACGTGTTTACCTTTTCCCAGCATATATTATGTTTGAAGATAAGGGCGTTATGGATTCTCTCAGAGCTTCATGGGAAGCAACCGATGAGCACGGAACAACCCTTTTCTTTTTAACCTTTGTATTTTTTGTACTTACGCTTGTAGCGGGCTCATTAATGTCAGGTGTAATATTCGACGGCAATCCAGTTGCAGGAACTATTGGGGCAGGTCTTGTCGAGTATGTTTGCATTCTCCCCTGGATGTACATCTACTTTAGCTTATATAAATCTATAAAGAGCTAAACGTATTGTTGTGATTGCATTTGGAGGGTAAAATGCTCCTTCCAATTTAATTGGGTCTGTAGCTCAGCTTGGTTAGAGCGCACCCCTGATAAGGGTGAGGTCGGTGGTTCGAGTCCACCCAGACCCACCATCTTTTTCAAACCTGATACAAAAAGTTTCTTTTTAGCCACACTTACATTAATTTTTTCAAGTAAAATCTGTACCGCTATGCACAGATTTTTTTATTTTTTAACTTTCTTCTTTTCGATAACTCTTCTATCGCATCCAAATTCTTCTATTGAGAAGTATCCTGACGAAATGGCACATGCTCCAACACCTCTGCCAGATAGAGTAGTCTTAACTTGGAATGATGATCCTGCAACAACCCAAGCAGTAACATGGAGAACTGACACATCTATCGAAGTGGGGCTTGCACAGCTTGCTATAGCAAATGCAAATGGGAGGGCGCTTAAGCCAGATGAGTTTAAAGCAGAAACAAGTTACTTCGAGAGTGATATAAATGAAGCTCATTACCATAGTGTTACTTTTAAGAATCTTCAACCCAATACTCTTTATGCTTATAGAGTTGGAGATGGAGTAAATTGGACTGAGTATTATC
>LUMN01000067.1_pt1 | contig 35590 bp, 63 predicted proteins | sample 729991 | NCBI WGS metagenome assembly LUMN01 (sample SAMN03860262, study PRJNA289734) | marine metagenome | biome: seawater column; feature: ocean; material: water; isolation source: Red Sea water column Station 22 - depth 25m | place: Saudi Arabia: Red Sea | collected 2011-10-15 | depth 25 m
AATCTTCCGAAGTCTCGTATAACTTAAAGGAGGAGCCAAATGGCACAACCAACTAACTTGTACGACACGTATGATACTACTGGTATTCGAGAGGACTTGGTAGATGTAATCTATAACATTAGTCCAGAAGATACTCCAATTTTATCTGCGATACCTCGTACAACCGCAAAATCAACAAAGCACGAATGGCAACTAGATGCACTTGCAACACCTGCTGCTAACTCAGTTATCGAAGGTGACGATGCAACTATTGATGCTATGACTGCAACGACTAGAGCATTTAACTTCACACAAATATCTGACAAAGTAATCGCTGTGTCAGGTACACAAGGTGCTGTTGATGCTGCTGGTAGAGCTGACGAAATGGCCTATCAAGTCGCTAAGAAGTCGAAAGAATTAAAGAAAGACATGGAATTTGTCCTTATTAAAGGTCAAGTACAAGCTGTCGGTTCTGCAACTGCTGCTAGAGCATTAGGATCTATTCCTACATGGATTGCTACTAACGGTGATGCAGGTACTGGTGGTTCACTTTCTACTGGTTCTGGAACAGACTTACCCAACTCTGGTACTGACAGAGACCTTACTGAGACAATCCTAAAGACTGTTATCAAAGAGGTTTATGAGTCAGGTGGAGAAATGGATATGCTTGTTGTACCACCGAGTATCAAACAAACTGTATCTGGGTTTAACGCCAACACAACAAGGTTTGGTCAAGCTGAAAACAGAGTAGAGTATGCAGCTATTGATGTTTACTCATCCGATTTCGGTGACCTACAGGTCGTACCAAACAGAGTAATGGCAGTAACAAGTGAGAGTAATGCTTTCCTTATCCAAAGAGATATGATGGCAACTGCTTACCTAAGAGATTTCCAAGTTCAGGATCTAGCAAAAACTGGTGATTCTGAGAAGAAACAACTCTTAGCAGAGTACACACTTGAAGTCAGAAACGAAGCCGCACACGGCATTCTTTTAGACGTAAACCAATAATCTAAGTGAGGGAGCTTCGGCTCCCTCTTTAGAATCATTCTAAGGAACATTATGTATTATAAATTAACAGGAACCGTACAGAAGGTAGACTACACAGCTAGTGCTGCAAACAGTTCTGCAATTTCAGATCAGGTTAGGTATGTAAGATTATATGCCACTACTGATTGTCATATTACAATTAGCAAACCTGCTGTGACTGCAACAGCATCTTCAACACCTTTGGCTGCAAAAGATTTTGAATATTTTAAAGTAGCACCAGGTAACATTATATCTGTAATAAGAAACTCTGGTAATGGTTCATTATTTATTTCAGAACTATCGGAGTAATTATGACTGATTATAAAGCACCTACTACATTTAAAGTTGGATCAACTCAAACAGTGGCTGTTGGCAGTTCGTCTGCTGCAACCTCTAACGCATTTGATTCACAAACAAGAGAAATAAGAATCGTTACAACTGTTGATGCTTATGTAGAAATGAACGCAACTTCACCTACTGCAACGTCATCAAGTTTAATTGTGCCTGCGTTTACACCAGAATATTTTAGAGTTGCACCTGCTACAAAAGTAGCTGTGTTAAGAGTGGGATCAACAGACGGAACTGCAAGGGTGTCTGAATTAACACAATGACCATTGCAACAAGATTTTCACATAGAGGACAAGATAGATATAGAGATAGACGTACTGATACACCAAATGATAATTTAAAATTAGAAGACGGTACGTACTTGCTCATACAGGCAGGAGACAATATAAAACTAGAACAAGCAGTCGGCACTGTGTTTAGTGGCAGACCAATACCTAACTAATGGCACGTAAAGCAAAAAGTTACGTAGAACATGAAGCTGGACCAAAGAAAAGAACATCTATTGGACAAAGCATAAGATCAAGACCTAAGAACAAACACAAACGTAGAAACTTTAAAAGGTACAGAGGTCAAGGTAAATGACTTTTAAAGAACTCGTAGATTTTTTGAAAAAGAAAGAAAATGGCAAAAGACCCCAAAGTAGGAACAGGAAAAAAACCAAAGGGAAGCAGTCGTAGACTTTACACTGATGAAAACCCCAAAGATACTGTAAGAATTAAATTTGCAACACCAGCAGATGCTAGGGCTACAGTTAGAAAAGTTAAAAATATAAAAAAACCATTTGCAAGAAAAATACAGATATTAACCGTAATGGAGCAAAGAGCAAAAGTTATGGGTAAAAGTCAGGTAGTAAGTATTGCAAAAAAAGCAAAAGAACAATTAAGGAAAACAAGAAATGGCAGATAGCAAGATTAGTGATTTGACAGCATTGTCTACACCAGCAGATGATGATGTATTTGCGATAGTAGACACTGATGCAGGTCAAACAAAAAAAATTACAGCAGCTAATGTAAAATCGTATGCAGGTTCAAGTACAGAAGCTATACAAGATATTGTTGGTGCTATGTTTAGCAGTAACACAGAAACAGACATCACTGCAACGTATGAAGATGGTGATGGCACTATTGATTTAGTTGTTAGCGTATCTGCTGGTAATTTACCTACAGCAATTGATGCTGCTAAAATAGGAGATGGATCAGTATCAAATACAGAGTTTCAAAGACTTGATGGTGTATCAAGTGATATACAAACACAGCTTGATGGTAAACAAGCGTCACTAACATTTGGCATTAGTAACACTAATGTACCTCAGTTTACATCTGGTGTAGCTGATGATGACTTTTTAAGAATAGCAGGAACAAGTGTTGAAGGTCGTTCTGCATCAGAGGTTTTATCAGACATAGGCGGTCAAGCAGCTTTGACATTTGGTATAAGTAATACCAATGCTGTAAAGATTGACAGCAGCTCTGTAGCTGATGATGAGTACGCAAGGTTCACAGCAAACGGTTTGGAGAGCAGAAGCACGGCAGAAGTATTGTCTGACATTGGTGGACAAGCCAGTTTAACATTTGGCATATCAAACACCAACGCAGTAAAGATAGATAGCAGTTCAGTTGCTGATGATGAATATGCAAGATTTACAGCTAATGGTCTTGAAAGTCGTAGCACCTCTGAGGTGTTAAGTGACATAGGAGGTCAGGCTGCATTAACTTTTGGTATCTCAAACACAAACATACCGATTTTTACAAGCGGTGTGGTTGATGATGATTTCCTAAGAGTAGCAGGTACATCTATAGAAGGTAGATCAGCTAGTGAAGTGCTTAGTGATATTGGTGGACAGGCAGCACTTACTTTTGGTATCAGCAATACTAACGCAGTTAAAATAGATAGTTCTAGTGTTGCAGATGACGAGTATGCTAGATTTACTGCAAACGGATTAGAAAGCAGGTCTACTGCTGAAGTTTTATCAGACATTGGTGGTATCACCGCTAGTTCTACGGACACACTAACTAATAAAACTATTGATGCTGATGGTACAGGTAACAGTATTACTAATATTGAAAACGCAAATATCAAAGCGTCTGCTGCTATAGACGCTACTAAGATAGCTGATGGTTCAGTAACAAGTGCAGAGTTTCAACATCTTGGCTCTGTTACTTCAGATATTCAAACACAAATAGATGCCAAAGCTAGCAAAGGTCTGGCCGTGGCAATGGCAATCGCATTATAAGGAGAAAACATGGCACAAGACTTTGAATCAAATGGAGCGCAGATAACAAACTCTGCAACCACAATTTTCACATCAAACAGTGATGATGCTGTTGTTGGTTTAAGACTAGCAAATATTTTAACTACTACCGTTACAGTAAGCATATTTGTTTCTGAAGGTGGTTCTACAACAAGATACCTTGTAAAAGATTTATCCATACCACCAGCAAGTTCAGTAGAGCTGGTACAGGGTGGTGCTAAATTTGTTTTACAAAGTGGAGATATTTTAAAAGGACAAGCTGGTACAGCAGACAGTATTGATGTGTGGGTATCAGTGGTTGACTCAATCAGTACATAGGAGATAACATGGCAACAATATCATCAGTAGGAGGAGTTCAGTATATTGGAGATGCACCAGCAGGTGAAACAATACATGAACATGATTCTGAAATAAATAAAGATCAAATTATTACTAGTGCAGTGTTTGCAGGTCCTATAACTTTTGCAGCAACTGTTACTGTTACTGGTACAGTTGTTGTTGTATGAACAATCCTTACGACAAAAATCAAGACATACACATAGATCGAGGTACAAGAAAACTTGTTGTAAGAAATACTCAAGACACAACTAATATTCTTGAACAAAACAAGTGGTCACAAAACAATGTGACACAAAAAGGAGATATGCAACGCATAGCTCAGATACCTTTGATCGCTTTAAAAATTAAAACAAAAGAACGATTTGGACACTCTAATTGGTATAAAGTACACAAAGAGGAACAGAAAAAGATTATTAGAGAAATGGTAAACAGTAATGAGTTTATGTTCTTTAGAACAGGAGATAAAAGATTATAATGGCATTAGATAGTTACACAAATTTAAAAACTGCAATAGCAAACTTTCTTGCTAGAGATGATCTTACGTCAGAAATTGATGACTTTATTGATCTTACAGAAGCAGACCTTAATCGTAGATTACGTATAAGAGCTATGGAAAATGTTTCGTCATTTACTATTGACTCTGAAACGGAAGCATTGCCTACAGGTTTTTTACAAGTTAGAAGTTTTCATTTAGTACAAAACCCAAAGATTGCTTTACAATTTATGACACCGTTTCACCAGTACGAAACTAAAGGTTCATCACAAACAGGAACACCAAAGGTATATTCGATAGAGGGATCAAACTTTAGATTTAGTCCTTTGCCAGACACAAGCTACACTGCAAGTCTTGTTTTTTACAAAGCACTTGATTCACTTGATGGTAGCACAGCTACTAATTTTATTTTGACAAACCATCCAGATGTTTATCTGTATGGTGCATTATACTTTGCATCTACATTTATTAGAGGTATGGACCAAGCAACTGTTGCACAGTTTAAAGCACAATACGAAGCTGCGTTAAAACAAGTAGAAGAAGCAGACGAAAAAGATAAATACAACGGAACACCTTTAGTACAAAGGTCTGGAATTAACATAAACAATTTTGATAACGTAAAATAATGCAAGTACCTTTTGGAGAGTGGCTGCCTGATTTACCAGATCATTTAAATCCTGGTGCAACGCAAGCCAAGAACGTATATCCTGCTGTAAATAGTTACAGACCATTTAAAAGCATTACACAGGCTACAGCTAACGCTTTGGATAACAGGGCGCAGGGGGCTGCATCTTTTACATCTGATACTGGTAATGTCAGTATCTTTGCAGGTGACTCTAGTAAACTTTATAGAATACTTGCAAACTCTGTAGTTGATGAAAGTGGTGGCACAACATTTAACACTGCTGAAAATGGATATTGGGATTTCGTAAAGTTTGGTGAAAGCGTGATAGCTTTTAATGGTGTAGACGCACCTCAAGCATGGTCACTTGATACCTCTACAGACTTTGCTGCACTTGCAGGCTCACCGCCTACATTCAGACACGCAGCAGTTGTAAACAACTTTGTAGTTACTGGATTTCAACCAACAGCACAAAATAAAGTGCAATGGTCATCATTCAACAGCGCAACATCTTGGACAGAGGGTGTCAATCAAGCTGACTCAGAAACATTGCCAGAGGGCGGTGTAGTTACTGGCGTTACAGGTGGACAGTTTGGTTTGATATTCCAGGAAAACAGAATTACCAGAATGGATTACAGAGGTGGTAATGTTATATTTTCTTTTAGACGTATTGAAGATAACATAGGAGCTGTACAAGGCAAGACAGTTATTAAAGTTGGTAACCTTGTATATTTCTTGTCAGAAGATGGTTTCAGAGTTACAGATGGCAACTCATCAAAACCAATTGGTAATGGTAAAGTAGATAGATTTTTTAAATCTGATCTTAGATTTGCACACAGAGAAAGAGTAAAAGCTGCTGTAGATTATGCGAACAAATTAGTTTGTTGGTCATATCCATCTACTGCGAGTGGTGTGACAGATAAAATTATTATTTACAACTATGAAACTCAAAGATGGTCTATTACAGAATTATCTCATGAGTTTATATTTAACTACATATCTCCAGGTTTTACTGTAGATGAGTTAGACAACTACCCATCAACAGGATCTAATAATTTAGATGCTATCAACGTACCACTAGATAGTGATATATTTGTAGGTGGGTTGAGGTCGTTTGGTGTATTTGACACCGATCATAAGTTTGGCACATTTGAGGGATCAAACCTTGAGTGTGAGATAGGCACTGGAGAGACAGAGATATTTCCGCAACACAGGTCACTGGTAACACACGTTAGACCTATTGTGGACACAACATCAGCTACTGGATCTTTAACTACACGTAACAGAGTAGGTGATTCACAATCTACAACATCACCAGTTGCAACAATGCACGCCACAGGAACAATACCGTTTCATAAGAGTGCAAGATATTTTAAATTTAATATGCAAATACCAGCAGGCACAACATGGAATGATGCACAAGGTATTGATATAGAAGCTACAAAAGAAGGATATAGATAATGGCATTAGCAGATTTTATTCCACCAGGATCTTTGATTACAGGCGGTCCAGCAAATCCGTCTCAGATGCAAACAGTGCAACCAGTTTCAAATATGACATCAGTTGCAAGAACACCAGCAAGCACAACAAAAAGTTTTTTAGATCAACTACAAGAGACAGCAGGTTTACTATCAAACGAAATAGCAGGCGTTGGCAATTTTACACCTCGACTTGCATCTGATTTTGTTACTACACCTTTTGGTGAGCGAGTAGCTAGAAATATAGTTAGGGGCAATCAATTTTTAATGCCTAATTTAAGCGGTTCTACTTACACACCAGGTAATTTTAGCCTTGCACCAGGTGCAGGATTTAACTTTGGTAATTTAGGAACATATAATCCAGGTGCTTTTAACCAATTTTATCAAGCACCAATGACATTACCAGCTATGACTACTACCACAACAACAAGTCAAATGCGTGGCGGTGGAGAAAATAGAGACAGAAGCCCAATGACAGACAATCGTAGTATTGGTCAAATAACATCAGATTTAGAAAGTGCTACTGCAAGAAATGCTTTGTTAGGACTTATTAATCCTGTCTTTGGAGTTTTAGGAACTGTAAAAACATTAGATGATAGAAGAAAAGTTCAGGAATATAAACAACGTCAATTTGAAAATGCAAAAAGTATAGAGGATAACCAAAGAGCAAGTGATGCAGTAAGTGGTTTTGCTGGTGATACTACAGTCGGAGACGCAAGTACTTTAGGAGGCACTGGAGGTAGAAGAGGTGGAGCTGGTGGAAACAGAGGTGGACCTACAGGACCTGGCGGCACAACAAGTGGACCCCCAGGTAGAGAAGGACCTGGCAGATAATGGCTAGTAAACAAAACCTAGAATATATTTATCAGTACATTGATAGCACTGAAGACTTTCAGCGTATCGTTGAAGATTTGGCAAATCAACTTATTACGTATCACAACACAGAAAACCAAGAAGTTGTTGCATGGTTTCTTGCATAAACTGTGATCATAATTGTCACTGCGGTGACAATGGTGTTTGCAAAGTTTGTAAATGTGCTAACTGCGAACATCCAAACGCACTAGATGAGTTTTGGAAAAGATTAGAAGATAACGCAGGAGCAATGATAAATTTAACGAAACATAGAGATTAATGGCACACACATATAAAAACAGCAAAGTAGATTTATCATCTACCAGTGATACAGTTTTATACACTGTACCTGCTGCTACAACGAGTATTGTAAAAAGTATTTTAGTATCAAACGATGATACGAGTAACGCTTGTCATATAACAGTTACACTGTTAAATACAAGCAACACAGTATTTAGTTTGTTTAAAGAAAAAAACATAACTGCAAAAACAACTGAAGAATTACTGACACATCCGATGGTAATGAACACAGATGAAGAACTGAAAGTACAAGCACAAAATGCTGACGATCTTCACGTAGTATGCAGTTATTTAGAGGTTACATGATTGGTGTTGTTCAAATACCTCAAGAAAACATAGAATCAGTTTGGACTTTAGTAGATGATGCAATTACAAAAGCATTAGCTTACTCTGGTCATCATTATAACACACAAGATGTATTAGATGCCTGTAAAAACGGTGATAATCAGTTGTGGTTAGTTTGGGATGAGGAGACAAAACCAAAACTAAAAGGTGTTGTGGTTACTAAAATAATCGTAAGGCCTAACTCAAAAGTTGCAAACATATTTATTTGCACTGGAAAACAAAGAAAACTTTGGCAGGATAGATTGCACGAAGTTGAGAAATGGGCTAAAGATAATAAGTGTACGCACTTTGAAACTTATGCCAGACCAGGATGGTCTAAATTATTAAAACAAAAAGGGTATAAAATTACCCATTACTTACTAGAAAAGAAATTGGAGGAATAAGTATGTCAAGTGGCGGAAATGATACCACTGTTCAAACAACTCAGCCTTACGCACCTGCGGAACCTTTTTTAAAGGATATATTAGGCGAAGCACAGAATATTTACAGAAGTGGTGTAGGAAGACAGTTTTTTCCAAGCAGTACAGTAGTACCGTTTGCAGAACAAACGCAAGAGGCTCTTAGGTTACAACAGGCCGCAGCATTAGAACAAATGCAACCTTCAACATTGCAAGGTCAAGCTGCAACAACTTTAGGTAATCTTGCTAGTGGCACTGCATCAAATCAGTTTTTAGATCAGGTAAGACAAGGCATAACATCTGATGTTGTGAGTAATATTCAGACACAATTCGGTGGTATGGGTAGAACTGGCACAAGTCCAGCAGCACAACAAGCAGTTGCACGTGGAGTGACACAAGCCTACGCACCAATCGCTACGAGTTTACAACAACAAGAAAGAGATAGACAATTACAAGCCGCTCAACAGTTATCTCCATTACAAGAAAGAATAGATCAAAGAAGGATGGGAGGCATAACAGCTTTAGGTGGTGTTGGTGCTGCGTTTGAAGAACAAGCACGTAGAGAACTACAAGATCAAATAGCAAGATTTCAGTTTGGTCAACAAGCACCAATTACAGCACTACAAAATTATGCAGGTTTGATTACACCAATAGCAAGTGGTTTACCAGTTTCTGTAACAAGCGCACCAGACAGTAGCCCAGGAGGTTTAGGTGGTGCATTTGGTGGAGCGATAGCTGGTTCTGCCTTACCTGCATCATTTTTAGGCGGATATGGAACAGCTATAGGCGCAGCCCTAGGCGGCTTAGGTTTTATTTAAAGGAGTTATATGTCAACAAAATTTCAAGGGATTCGAGGATTTTTAACTAACCCTGTAGAAAGTTATAGAGAGGCCAGAAAGCCTGGTGGTTTTTTAGCTCCTGCAGAAAATTTTCAGGATTTTTTATCTGATCCAAGAACAAGTATAGGAATACAAATTGCTCAAGGAGTGCCAATAGGTCAGGCAATTATGGGTGGTGCTTTGCAAGCTGAAGAAATAAGAAAATCATTTCAGCCAGAAAAATCGGATATATCTTTTCAGCAATTTGGAGACACTGTTTTTAAAGTAAATAAAGACGACCAAAGTCTTACACCTGTATATGAGATACCTCAAAAAACAGAGTTTAGACAAGTAGGTGATGATTTGTATGCAATAGAAAATGGAATACCACGTATAGCTATACCAGGTGAACAAGATATAGCAGAATTAGCTCAACAGCAATTTAACAACAAACTTGTAGAAGAAGGTGGAAACTTAGAGGCTGTTGCTAATATGTATCCTGATATTTTTTTACAGGCGTATGGTGATGATGGTTTACGATTACTTAAAGACATACAAGAAGGTGATTCTAAAACTTATATACTGTCAAATGAAGATGTAGCTGCATTAAATAAACTACAAGGTGGTTTTAGTTTTGATCCAGAAAAAATAAATGAGATTGAATTTTATCCAAATGTCGATACCTCATTGCCTATAACTGAAATATTTAAACCTGAAAACATAAAAAACTTTAGCGACAATGGTAAAACCAACATATATACAGGTAAAATACCAAAAGATATAGTTGAAGCTGCTGCTGAACAGGTAGTTGCTAGTCAAAACAATATAGGAGCATCCATCTCTTTACTTCAAGATTTAAGAGGATTTGGTCCTGCTGCAATTGGAGTTTCAGGAAGTTTAGCTAAACAGATTGGTGGTTTCTTTGGTGCATTTGATTTACCAGAGTACGAACAAAAAATTAACGCATTTTTTGGAAATCAAAGCGCAGAAGATCAAGCTAAGTTTAGAGCGCAAGCAGAGTTGTTTGTTTCACGTAACCTTAGAGTTATTACAGGTGATGAGTCTGGTAGATATACTGATAGAGAAAGAGAAATAGCTGAAAGAGCAATCGGCATATTAGGAACTTTCACTTCATTCTCACAAGCTATAGGTGCAATTAAATCAGTAGTAGAAATGGAAATCATCGCTGCTGATAGAAACGCCTTTTTAGCAAATTCTAACAAAGCTGATTACAAACCATCTTTAATTTTCGACAAAGACAAAATAAACAATTACACAGAAGAGTCACAAAAATCTATCACAAATTATGCTAATGAGTTAGTAAAATTAGGTTTTAGTGAAAAACAAGCGTACAGAATTATAGACAAAATAGAACTGAATAGAACAGTTCAAGGATTAACAGGAGTATTTCAATAATGGCTAGTTTTGACGGTTATTTAGATTATAAAAAGAATACACAATTGGGTCAGGGTTATGTTCAAGATCCAGCAACAGGCGATGTTTTAACTACACCATTAGGTTTTAAAGATAGAGTAGCTGTTGGCTATGGAGATACGGTTGAGGAAAAGGCTTCTATATTTAACAGTCTTTACCCAGACGGAGATTTTACGACTATAAATGGGAAACTTGCATTTAGAAAAACAAGTGAGGATTCATATTCAGTTGTGGATAAACCATTTTTGCAAAGTTTAAATGATCCAAAAGAATTTATGACAGATATTGTTGAAGCAATTAGTGAGTCTCCAGAAATTGTTACATCCACAGCAATTGCTTTAGCTACAAAAAATCCTACTAACATAGCTCAAACTTTAGCTTTATTTGGTTTGTCAGGATCAGGCACAGAAATAGCCAATCAGGCCATACAAGAAGTATTTGGAATACAAAAAGAAACGCCTATGGAGGCATATGTGCAAAGACCCTTAATAACAGGATTGATTGAAGCTGGTGGAGGTGGTGTAGGTCACTTTGTTCAAAGACTAATAAATGCTTTTAAAGGTGGAGGGTTAGCAAAAGTAAGCCCTGAAGCAAGAATAGGACAACAATCTGCGAAAGATATAGGCATATATAACGACCTTACAGTAGGACAATTAGTAACAAGTCCATTTATTAGAAAATTACAAGGTCAAGTTGAGGGTACTACAGGCTCTATTGGTGATGCAGTAGCTGCACAAAGAAGACAAATTAATGCTTACATGAAAGAAATCAACCCAACTAACTATGACGATTTAGTAACTAAAGTTGCAAAGATAGAAAATAAAGCTGTTGGAGATGCAATAAAATTAATGCAAAGAGGAGAGTTTGTATCTACACAAAAAGCAGGTAATGAAATACTTAAGGCCATAGGCCAATATGAAAACGCTAGTCAGGTAAAAGTAGGATCAGCCTACGCTGCTGCAAAATCGTTACTTGGAGGCGATGATATTGTGTATGATATAGATAACCTTAAATCTGTAGCAGCTAAACTTAAACAAGGAGTTCAGGCTGTAAATGCAAAAGGTGAGGACATAAATGTTAAACCTTTGGAAACAGAACTTTTAAAAGTTGTTAATGAAATCTTAGAGATACCTGACGCAAATTATAATTTTCAAATATTAAATGCTTTTAGAGAAAGAGCCTACCCTTTAACAATTGCTAGAGAAGGTGATTACAGTAAACTTGCACAAGCTCAGGCAGTTTCGTTAAGATCAGCAATAGTTAATACATTAGAAAATGTGCAAAGCACAGATAAAAAGTTTTTAAACGCATGGCAAAATGCAAATAAATTAGCAAGGCAAAGATTTAACACACTTGATGAGTTAATGTTTTTTAATTCTATAGGTAAAGATAGTCCAGAGATTATTGCGCAACGATTATTTCAGCTAGATAGTCCTACTTTAATTAACAAAGCTAAAAAAGCATTTTATTACAAAACAAGTAAACCGTATCTTGGATCAGGCGGTCAGGCAGGTATTAAAACAAGAGCAGATTGGGCCAGAGTTCAAGATGCTTTTATAGCAGAATTTTTAGACAACAGTAACAATTTGGGATATATTAAAAACACTAGTCAACAATCAATACAAGCAATACTAGAGGGCAAGTCTAAAAATTTTTTACAGGCCGTTAATAACATATACAAAATACAAAAAAATAATTTAACACAAGTATCTGACGCTAAATTTGCACAACCTTTTATAGATCAAGTTTTATCGAATAAACAAGCAGGACAGTTAGTGCAAAACGCTGTTAAACAATTTGATAAGAATACATTAAATAAATTTAGAGCAGGTGTAATTGATAATATTTTTGCAAACTCAACATCAACAGCGCAAACTGGAGCTTCTGCTGGTATCAATGTAGTAGACCCTGCTAGATACTCAAATGTTTTAAAAGATTACGAAAGACAAGGCCTTCTAAATGTATTAGATCCATCTGAGGTTAAAATGTTAAAAGATATTAATAATGTTTTACCTTTTGTAAACAGCGCAGCAGATGTAGGTGCATCTTTAGAATCGGCATCTATTGTTGCTCAAGCCAAAGAATTGAAAGGTTCTGCAATTAAATCATTATTAATAAATGCAGGTATTGGTAAAATATTAACATCAGATAGAGGTAAAAAGTTTATCGTTGGACACAAAAATATGGATGTGTCACAGGCATACAATGCAGTGTTTGCAATATTAGCAAACGAAGCAGCTAAAGCAACTAATTTAAAAGAAGATTAGGAGAACGCATGGCAGGAACAGGCGTAGGTAAATACAGCACAACCGCAGGTAACAACACTGACACGCAAACTGTAAATTTTTCTGAAGGTATGGCTCCTTCTAATGTAAACAATGCAGCACGTGAGACTATGGCTAACATCCGTAGTATGTATAACCAAATCGGTGAAGGCTTTTATGAGTTTGGTGATGGTGATGGTACTTACACAGTAGCACGATCAGACTCTGATACCATAACTATTACAGCTACAAGCACAGACCTGACAGCTACATACTATGCAGGTAGAGCTATTCGTATAACAGATAGTGCTGGCAACGTAACAGAAGGTACGATTGTATCTTCAGCATTTTCAAACCCAACCAATACTATTAATGTTTCACAGACTATTGCAGGTACTGGCACACCTTTGAAAATAGAACTAGGCATACAAGGTTCATCATCTGAGTTAGTTGTTGATGGAGACAACGACACTAAAATACAAGTAGAAGAAAGTTCTGATGATGACACAATAAGATTTGATACTGGTGGCACAGAGAGACTACAAGTCTCATCAGCAGGGGCGTTTGCCTTGCAAAGTGCTGGCGGTTCATTTATACATTCAAACACAATATCTAACACATTTACTTTGACCAGTCAGAATATGTTTATGGTCGGTCCAGTAAGTGTAACAGGAGTTATTACAGTAGGCTCTAATTCTACTGTTGTCGTAATATAAGGAGAAACAAATGGCAGGAATACAAATAGACGGAGTTAATAACAAGATTGACTTTGATGATGATGCAGATACCAGTATATCGTCAGCTACAGATGATACGTTAGTATTTGAGGTAGGCGGAACTAATGCTTTCACAATGATTGGTTCAAAATTAATTGTTAATGATTCTGCTAGTCATACTGACGATTTTTTACAAATCGAGACCCCAGCATCAGGTGGCGGTCATGGAATACAAATTAGAAGAAATGATAGTAATACCTCACAAAGTGTAGGAAGAATTCAATTTGGTAATAATACCGATGTTGATTTGGCAATAGCAAGTGTCACAACAGATGGAGCTACTAACTCCGCCCGTTTTTCTGTAAGTGTAGCACAAGCTGGAACTACAACAGAACAATTTAGAATACATAGTCATGGACAAGCATTATTTGGAGATACTCTTTCTGCTGAAGATAGTCAAAAACTTCATGTATCTAGAAACGACAAAAGTTGTGCTTTTGGTGCTGAAATAAGACATGGAAGTTTGGATGGTTCAGTCTCAGTAGCGGAAATATCATGCGTAACTGCATCTAGTTCGGCTTATAGATTATTTAGAGGTGTTTCTGGTAATGGAAGTTCTACTGCTTTTTCTGACAATGAGTTTATTTTTAATGGAGCAGGTAGTTTATCAATTGATGGTGGGTCAGTAACAACAGGAGGTGCTGACTATGCAGAGATGTTTGAGTGGAAAGATGGTAATTCCTCTAGTGAAGATAGACGAGGGTATTCTGTTGTTTTAGATGGTAATAAAATTGTTAAAGCAACCGATAGTGATGATGCTTCTAAAATAATTGGAGTTGTTTCTGCTTTACCAGTTGTAATAGGAGACTCTGACATAGATGATAAATGGAAATCTAAATATTTAAAAGATGATTTTGGTAATCATATTTTAGAAGAATATACTTCAACTGAATGGACTGAAACTTACAAAAATTTAGATGGCGAAGATCAAATAAAACAACACTCTTATGCAACAGATAGAATACCATCTGATGTAACTGTTCCAAGTGACGCTACAGTTAGAGTGGTTGATGTAGACGGCAATAAATTTACCAGAAAAAAATTAAATCCTGAATGGGATAGCACACAAACCTACGTAAGGCGACAAGATAGAAAAGAGTGGGATGCTATTGGTCTTATGGGTAAATTAAGAATGCTTAAAGGACAACCAACAGGAACAAATTGGATTAAAATGAGAGACATTAGTGATAGTGTTGAAGAATGGTTGGTGCGATAATGTTTACACTAGACAACAAAGAATATGACGAAACTAAAATATCTAACAAAGCTAAGTCAGCTTTGGAAGAAGTAGTGCGTGTATCTAAACATATGCAGGATCTAAGATTTGCCCAACAAGGCTATATTAATATATTAAAAGAAGAATTAAAGGAGACTAAGGATGAGTAGTGAAATTAAAGTAGACACTATTAGTGAAAATACCAGTGCAAATGGTGTAGCTATAGACAGTGTTATATTGAAAGATGGTGCAGTTGATGTACAAGGTGTATCAGATGGTGTTGTACTAGATGCAGACGGTGACACAACCATAAGTGCTGACACAGATGACCAGATAGATTTCAAAACTGGTGGAGAAGACTCTTTCATAATGGCAAACGGTGGTATTTTAACTTTACTAAATGGAACGACTCCAACAATAAACTTACAGGATGGAACAACCACAAAAGGTGAGGTGCAAATTGACTCATTTGATCAGTTTAAAATAATAAACAAAGTAGATGATGATATGATATTAGGCACAAATGACACTGGTCGTTTAACAATAAAAAATGATGGTAAGTTTGCAACTGGTGGTGAAGGTACTCCTGATGCTGATGCTGGTGGTCTTACTTTAGATCACAACGCAAATGATGGTTTCTCCATGACTTTTAAAAACTCAGATGTTGCTCATGGAATTACAGGAGCAGCAGAAGCGGATACTTATGGTGCCATACAAAAAGCTAATTCATCTAACGGTGGAGTTGCTCTTTTTGGTTTTGCTGATGCTGGAACAACTGCCCTTGAACTTCAATCATATTTTGAGACAAATAACACATCAAAAGCAACTAACGCAAATGTACCGATCAATTTAAAAGCTAGGTTAAGAACAGGCACAAGTTCAACTGCTCCGTCTAACGGAGGAGCGAACGCTAATTTATTTGGTGTATCTGACGGTACTAGCATAAGGTTTATAATTGATAGTGAGGGCGATATTCATGTTGATGGCTCATCTTCTATTAGCACTTATGATAAATATGAAGACGCTCATTTAGTTAGAGCTTATGACTTATCTCATGGTAAAGGCGTTATTGACTCTAAGTTTGACAAGTTCATTTCTTATAATCACGAAAAGTTGGCAGAGATGAAACTCGTTGGTCGAGAAGAAAATGGCACACCAAATCACTTTATCAATGTAACTGGTATGCAAAGGCTACATAATGGTGCTATCTGGCAACAATACGAAAAACATCAAAGACTTGCTAATGCTGTTTATGAACTAGCTAAAGCAGCAGTTGGTGAAGATAAAGCCAATGAGATACTTGAACAAAACGATATAAAATTATTAAACTAAGGAGAAAACAATGGCAATAACAGCAAACATGACAACACATGAGGGTACAGTTCTTACAGATGTTTATGTAAGAATACCTGAAGCGTATGTTAAAAAGATGGTTGTAGATGACGATGGCACTACTGCATGGAAATTAGTCTATGATGTTTTAATTTATAAAGATAAAGACACTCGTGATGATGAAGCAAAAGAAAAAACTATGCGTATATCTAATCGTCATGTAGATCACTTTAAAATCGACTACAGCTTAGATGCAACAGACAATCCAATAAAACTTGCATACGCAGACCTAAAAGCTAACGACCAGCTATCAAACGTACAAGACGTATAGGAGTAATACATGAGTGAAATAAGAGTAGATACAATATCAGAAAAGACATCAGCTAATGGTGTGGCTATTGATAGCGTAACATTAAAGGATGGTGGAGCAACACTAACAGATAACATAACATTTAGTGCATCTGGTAAAGGTGTACACTTAGGTGTAACTACTGCTACAGCATCTAACTTGCTTGATGATTATGAGGAAGGTACTTTTACACCAGTTCTGTCTGACGCACAATCAGGTGGAAATACAGCTTCAATAGAACATAAAACTGGTGTTTATGTAAAAGTAGGAAATGTGGTTACGGTTATGGTTAATATGTTTAATATCACAAAAAGTGGAATGACATCAAGCAACAATTTAGAATTTCAAGGACTACCTTTTTCAGTTGCAAATGATTTTTTTAGTCATGTAGTAGGGACTGCTGAAGTTGATTCAGTAGACTTTACTGGTTATGTCACAACTGCCGCATATAATAATTCCACAAGACTTTTATTTAGAAACGTAGTTGATTCTTCAACTGATGGCACTTTAGCTGTTTCAAATTTAACCACTGCTGCTGATTCAGATATAAATTTTACAATTACATATAAAACAGCATAAATAATTTTAATAAGGAGAAAACAATGGCAATAACAAAAGAAACAGAAATAGCAAAGATAGAGGTCGTTGGACAATACAAAGCTATACAAGTTAGAACTGATACTGTTATCAAAGAAGATGACAAAGAAATATCACGTTCACCACACAGACATGTTAAACACCCTGATGATGATATATCTGGTGAAGATCCAGAAGTACAAGCAGTAGCAAATGCTGTATGGACTGATGCTGTAAAAGCTGCGTGGGCAGACTTCAAAGCTAATCAAACTATCTAATGGAACAAGAAAACAGAGAAGCTATTATCCGTATAGAGGGTAAGCTAGAACTGTTAGATCAAAAGCTAACAACTCTGAAAGATAATCATTTATGTCATATCGAAAAAGATATGAAACAACTGAGAACTCTTGTATGGTTTATAGGAACTACTGTTTTCTTACAAATGTGCTACCTAATTATACGTACCCTTATGTAGTCTTGCACCTCTAGTGCAAATCAAGTACAAATTCAAGCATGAAAAACAAGTGCATACTGGTTATATCAGACACGCATTGTCCATATCACCACCCTGATTTACTACCTTTCCTTTCTTCTATCAGGCGAAAATACAAACCTGATAGGGTGGTGCATATTGGCGATGAGTGTGACAAGCACGGATTAAATTTTCATGGGCAAGATAGTGACTTGCCAAGCGCAGGTGATGAGTTAGAACAAGCAAGAAGAACAATACATGAGATTGAAAAACTTTGGCCTGAAGTAGACTTGCTACACTCCAACCATGGATCACTTGCATACCGTAGAGCTTTCAAAGCAGGACTACCCAGAGCATATATGCGTGGGTACAACGAAGTATTAGAGGTTGGTCCTGGATGGAAATGGCATAACGAACTTACTATCCGATTGCCAGATGGTAATGACGTACACTTTCATCAGCCAGATGGTAATGACGTACACTTTCATCACGGTAAATCAGCAAACATCATGACTGTTGGACAAAAGCAGGGAACCTGCTACGTGCAGGGCCACTACCATACAAAGTATGGCATATCATATTGGGGTAACCCTTCATCGCTTTTATGGGCTATGCAGGTGGGATGTTTAATAGACAAAGATTCACTGGCTTTTGCCTACGACAAAGTATTTAAAGACAGGCCCATAATAGGCTGTGGTATAATTATTAACAGTCAGCCAAAATTGTTACCAATGGTGTTGAATAAAGGTGGAAGATGGAATAAATTGTGTCCATGAAGACACTGGACAAACAAATAAAAGGCGATCATTACAAAAGATTTATCATACAACCTGCTGAGTTTATCAATGCTAATAATCTAGCATACGCAGAAGGCAACGTAATCAAGTACGTTTGCAGGCATAAATACAAGGGTAAAAGAGAAGATATAGAAAAAGCTATACATTACTTAGAAATGATAATAGAAAGAGATTATGAGTAACGTGGCTAGAATGGAAATCCCTAACAGAATGCAGTGCATGACTTTTCCTTTGAATATAGACAATGTATTCTACAGGGTTACACTAGATTACATAACCACAAATACTGGCATAACTGTCGTAGCGATATGGGTACGGACAAAAAAGTCGGAATCAACTTTAGATAGAGAAGCCAGAAGCGATGGTAAAGCAACTTCTTTGTTGTTGCAGTTTGGCTGTAGTTTAAAAGAAATGGTTGATACCTTTACTAGAGATAACGTAATAGGCTCAGTCGTTTGGTACGTGCAAAAAAATTTAGAAGATATATTAGAAGGCAATCAGCCTGACAAGATACCACAATTATCTACACAACCGTCAGGATATACAATTAAATAACATAGGAGGTTTCAATGGGTATTCCCTTTGAGATGATTACTATGCTTGGCTCTACCGTACTGGGTGGAGTGATGAGCATTTGGTCACAAAGTATTAAAGCAAAACAAGCACAGCAAAAGATGATGCTTGAGAGAGCTGAAGTTCAAACAGCAGCTTTCAGAGAAGCAAGAGAATATGAGAACGTAGGTTTTCAATGGACACGTAGAATAATTGCATTGACTGCAATATTTGCAATTATTGTATTGCCAAAGATACTACCTTTGATAGATCCACAGGCGCAAGTTATTGTAGGGTACTTAGAATTTAAACCTGGGTTCCTTTTCTTTGAGGGCAAAGAAGTAATGCAATGGGTTCCTATGGCAGCTAGGGGTATTGTTATAACACCGCTAGATACAAATTTAGTAGCAGCAATAACAGGTTTATACTTTGGTGGCAGCTTAGTTAAAAAATGATTTGGATTATATCAGCCATGATGTGGTATGAAGATGTAGATAAGCCTATCTACACTGACTATATGCTTAAATCATTTGAAGCAAGGCAGGAATGTTTAGACTTTGTTTTTTGGAACAAGGTAGAACTGGTCATGGAACTTGCAGAAGAGAAAGGCAATTACGATGGCAAACCACTCAAGACATGGGCCTTTTACTGTGAGAATAGAGAGCTAGAAGAAGTATGAAGATAAGTGAAAACACGGCTGTCTCCATGCCGATGCGTAATTTAATCTCAATAATTGGAGCAGTAGCCGTAGGCTGTTGGTTTGGTTTTGGGGTTATTGAAAGACTAAATATTATAGAAACAGAAATACAGCTTATGCAAGCTGACTTAGAAAAGAATACTGAGTTCAGAATTAAGTGGCCAAGGGGAGAGCTGGGTTCACTGCCAGCCGACTCAGAACAATTTATGTTGATTGAATATATTGGTACACAAATAGAGGCGATTGAAGAAGACTTAAAAGATCTACCAAAAGATAGATCACAAGACCTTACCATAAACTTTTTTGAAGATCGTATTCTAAAACTAGAGGATGCTGTAGAGGATTTAAAAGATAAGGTAAGACAGAATGGAAACCATTAAAGTAGTATTTGCAATATTGATGATACAGAACGGATCAATCATTGAGTATGTTCCGACTGACGGCATGACCGACTGTTTGAAACAGCGCAGAGTTATTGAACGTAACATCGGAGCTAATCAAGACGGTATGGTAATGCAATGCAAAGAAGTAAAAGCAGAGCTATATGAAGATATGGGCAGACTTAAAATTAAAAAGATATATGACTAATGAGGAGAGAAAAAAATGTTAAACTTGGAAACTGTGAAAAGTGCGGTAAAGAAATTTTTAGGTTCGGCACTCCGTTTGTTGTGGAAGAAAGCAACATCATCCATAAAAGGTATTTGTGCCACGATGCTTACAAAAGCAAAGAAGAAGATTGCTTCACTTCGTACATCAGGCCGTGATTAAAACTTAAACATAAAAAATCTTTTTAGTATCTCTGTTGGATCAATGTCATCTTTGTGTAATACATCTCGATAGAGATTGAATACCCATTCAGGATCTAGGTTTGCCATATTGCATACCATCTGAAACTGATCGTCTTGTTTCTCGAACCACATTCGGGCTTCAACACAGTCAACTAGGTTTAATGTTCTTTTCTTTGATATTCTGAAATCTTTACTGTCTACAAAATCGTAGTAGGTTTGGTGGTTTAGTGCCTTACGTTCAACAATGCTTACATCGTTGAAGTCCATACGTGAGTCATGTAAAGCCACTATAATAACAGAGACCCATAGTTGGGTTTCTGGTGTCATTTCTGGTTTGTTCTGCTGTTGTTCTTGTTTTGTTTTCACTCATAGAACTAACCACAATTTACACACTCTGTCTACGGTTTGCGCTGACGGTTTGCCATAGCTGACAAATAAGTTTCTTCTGGTCCATCTTATATTCTAATTCCAGATACTGTTTCTCAGCTTCTCGCAAGCCATCCAAATGAGTTAGATAATGTTCATTAGCGAGGGCCAACTGTTCCCTAGCTGATACCGACATATTGCTAGACTCATTGTTCATTAGTTGAGCTTTGAGAGTTTTGCTAAATCTATCAAGATGATGATAGTCAGATTTTTTTTCTGCTAACTTATCATCATTTTTAGTCATCCAGTCAAGAGCTTCCTCAACAGACTTTTCACTAAGTTGATCTAACATTGATCGTCTGCGTCACTGTCTATGTAAGCATCCTGAAATACATCAGGGTGAGTCGGAGTTTCTACAAGTTTCTCTTTATACTCATTCAACGGACTTTGTTTCTTTTTAAACGGATTAGCTTTCTCTAATCTATCGTTAAGATCTTTTAGTTTTAAAGCATACTTTAGTATTTTTGCTTGTGTAATTGCTTCCATTATTACCTCCTGTTAGTTTTATTTTTCTGGTTTTACTGAATGATCTATTGTTTTTTGCAATCTATCAAAATTATCTCCTAATCTTTTTGCGTCTTCCATTAAAAAAGAAAGTGAAGATTTAATACGATCAATTCGAGCCATAAGTTCAAGATAGTTTAGATTGGTTTTCATATTATCACTCATCTAAATTACCTCCTTACTAAACTTAAAAAGAATGTTGTTGATATATCTTTACGATTGCTTTCCTCTAATGAGCCAAGCATTTCGTCACCATTAACAGCTTCCATACAAGTTTTATAAAGCAACGTCATCTCAGCAATCTTTAGAGAATTATCAAACTGAACATTTTCTTTTGATGCGCTGCCGTTTGTGACTACAGGAGCTTCTGTTTTAACTTCCTGTTTATCTTCTGCAAGCCAATCACTTATCACTGCTTTTGATATAAAGTTTTTTCCTTCATTTTTACCTGATTTGTGGACTGCCTTTTCACCTTTTGCAGATATAAGAACAGTATCTTCTTCATCTAACTTTTTTTTGTATTTAGATAGATCCTGACTACTATAGGCCCTGTGATCTTGGTCATCCATGTCATTAATTATTACATACCAATTAGGTTTCTCACCTGGATCAGCATAGTTAATTAATTTTTTTAATTTTCCTTCGGCTTGGTAGATTGACATTCTTAACTTTCCTTTCCTTTTTATTGAGCCATTGATACAAAAGCAAAGCAGACTTAGCAGCTTTTAAATCAGCCTTTGTTACATCAACAGCTTTAGTTTTTAGTTTGCCAGTCTTTGGTGCATTGACTATCATTATTCTTTTACAGTCAAAACCAAACTCTTCATTCAAAGCCATCAAATAAAACATACATTGCATCACATGGCTTTTGTAAATATTAGATCCAGATTTCCAATCAAACACAACAACCTCACCTGTCATTGCATCACGCATCACAGCATCTACAGTTCCACAAAAACCTAGTGAGTGGTAACAAACTCTTTCAAGATACATAACTTCATAAAAGTTTTTGTTTTCATCCCACCAGTTTTTAAACAAGCTGAAGCTGTGTTTTATTTGTTCATTGTAAATGTCAGGTTCAGAGTCGGTTTTAATATAGTCTTCGATGTGTTGGTGAACATTCGTTCCAATATCACCTGCTTTTTCAAGTGTGTTTCTATGTGCTGTTTTGATTTGTTGGAAGATTTCTTTCTTTTGAATTTCATCTATTGGTTTTCCAGGTTCAATAAGATCATCAAATTTTTCTGCTGCGCATTTAGCTGACCAAAGTATTAATGGAAAACTATCCTGACATACTTTTGCAAGATCACTTGCATTTGGTATTTGTTTATCTTCTAAAAAATACTTATGTGTGTCGCTGTAAAACTTTAATTTAACTCTTGGGTTACCAACAAAAAATTCTCTAAGTGTCATTGCATTATATTATAAATTATATTATTTGTTTTATATATGTGTTTATGTATAACGATTAAATAATATTATATAATAGAGAGGTCTTTACAAAAGTTGTCAAGAAATATTTTTAAAGTTGATGAATTATTAGCGCAAGTTGCAAAAAAACGCAGTTTACGTTATAATTCTTATGATCGGAAACCACATTGGACTATGGGCCTAGCCTTGAAAATGAAGAAAAAAATGAGTAGAGAGGATTACAAAGTATGGTTGAACAGATATTTGGCGGAGCTTAATGCAAAACGAAGACAAAAGACTGATTGAATACAGGGGTCAGGGTGCATTAAAAGCATATAATGCAAGAGAGTCCGAGATCAGCTACCTTGCAAGCAAAAAGATACTTACTCAGCTCGAAACAGAATGCGCTGAGAGATACAGATATTACTACGAAAGATCCTTGCTAGTCAGCAGGGGTAACGATTTAATCACAGAATACGGATGTCGCATAGATGGCTCAAAATCGATCAGTTCTGGTGAAGGCAGGCTCGATGCTATAAAGCAGCTAAATCGTGTAAATGAGGCCATTGGAGAGCGATATAGGCCTATTCTATTTGATATCTGTGGGGTAGGATACACCATAAAACAATTTAGTAATAAAACAGGCATAGGGCCTAGAAAGGTGAGCAGAATGTTAAAAGAAGCCTTATCCATGGCTATGTACCCACTAGGCCTTAAATCTAACCCAAATACAATACGTTAGTGGCCTACCAAAGAAGCCCTAAATACCTGAAATATGTCAGGGATAATTACCCATGCGCTATTTGTGGTACAGATCAGGATATACAGGCCCATCATATTACTTATGCAGAGCCAAGGGCTTTGGGTAGAAAAAATTCAGACCGATATGTCGTACCGATTTGTCCATTGCATCACTATGAGCTGCATCAACTGGGCGAAAAATCTTACTGGAAAAACAAGGGCTTAGAGCCTTTGATATATGCCAATCTTTTATGGGATAAGTACCAGACCAAAGTGAGATCAGGAAAAAGCCTTTGATCTGGTAAGGGGAGTTCTCATGAACTTATATCATGTTAGACCAAAAAAAGGTGGTTGACAAGTGCAGATATTGTAAAAAAACACTACATATTGTTGATGATTTTATCGTAGATCATCTAAGACCTCCTAATTATTACCATTTATCTTGTATGAAAAGGTATATTAATAAGCATGGTGGCTTGCACCATAGCAGGAAATAGGTTACTTTTGTTATAATAGTACGAGTATGACTAAAATTAAACTTAAACTCGATACACCTGATTTGCCAAGGTCTGAAACCTACTTAAAAGAAACAGATATAAACCAACTTGCAGACAGTTTTTACAGAACAGAATTTCTTACACAGTTTGGCCCAAAGCAAGGCCGTAAAATTGCAAGGGCCATGGCAGCCAGTCTTGTAGCTTCACAATATCTAGATTTATTGATGTTTGAAACACAGGAAAACGACTACGAATTATTTTATGACCTCGAAATCTCGGAAACAATCCATTAAATTAAACGGCCAAGTTTTAGACGCAGGCGGTATTGATATTAAGATAGAGGTTTGTAAACCCCAGTTCCATGATGATCATATGACTGATAACTTTGGTTTGTTTGACAAGCGCAAGGCTACAATCACCTTGCAGCATGGACAAGATTTAAACTATGAAAAAAATAGTTTGGTTCATGAAATTTTTCATTTATGTGTTTGGTTATCTACTGCCAATGGCGAGGGTATGTGTTTAGAAAAGTCAGAAGATGAAGAGCTGGTCGTAAACTCATTGACTAATCACTTCATGACTATGCTTAAACAAAATAAATGGCTCAGAGATTATTTATTACAGGACTAAATATTATTATTGTCATCCTGTAATTTTTTTTGTAGAAGATGGAATGCCTGAACCATCAAATCCACTTCTTTTATATTTAGGATTAGTTGTTTGTTGCTTGGGTATATTTTGTTTAGATTTTCTTTTGTTAGTTTAACACAGTCAGCTACAGTTTTATTTAGCTCTTCAAATCTTTCTATATCATTGAAATAGAAGGCTTTATATTTACCGTTCATTGTTCTAGTAAATAAAATCTATCTTCAATAAACCCATGATACTGCTTAGCTATTTTATTAAGATCTTCCATAACTTTTGTAAGTTCTCTTTTATTTTTGCTAGCTTGTATGATGTTTTTATTACCGTTAGAGCAAAGAAAATAAACTTTTTCATCAGCTTTAAGTGATACTACATTATTCATATTTACCTTTTTCTTTCACTTTAGTTATGAATGGCCCTTTTCTGGGTTTACTGTCATCGAATGGCATTTGAAATTGAATAGAAAAACAAATTTCGTTTTCAGTTCCATATACTACACCGCTACATATTTCCATAAATTGACAATCAACACCAACTGGCCTATCTAAAATCCAATCAGAGAAGTTTTCCATAACTGTATTATCTTCGTTATCAAAACCCCTTTCACCCTTTAAAATTTTAAACGCTTTATTTATTTGATGCTGCAATTCTACATCTTCGCTAATACAGTCTTCAATGTAACCTTGTATAGCTTCTTTAATAATTTTTGTTGCTTCTTGTTTGTCCATATTTATCTCCCTTTTCTGTTGATTGTTTTTCTTTTGTATAAAAATAATTTCCTACACAAGCGAAACGATTACCGCTTTGAAGTTTATTAATTACTTTTTTTCTTATAGCTATTTCACAGTTTAACTCAGCAATGGCTAGCGTTTGACCTTCTCCCCAAGCTCTAGGAATATCAGGGCTATCCTTTTCAAAAGCCACAACTTTTATTGTTTCATTCATTTTTACCCCTTTAAATTAAAAATAATAATATAAACACAAAACCTATAGCTGTTAGTGCCATTAGTCTAGCTTTATTTTCAGTCATATTTTTTTATGAGTTCCTGCTTGCCATAGTTCAATAATATCTACAGGCTGTTGGAACTCCCCTTTCAATTTGTTTATTGTTGCATTAGCTGTCAGTGTATCGTAATGCTTAGTTATTACTTGAGTTGGGCCAGTGCCTTCTAATTTAAATTTAATATACCAGCCAGCAGGTTTAAATTTGTTCATAATTATCACCTATTAAAATGGGTTTGTATTCTCTACCTTCAATTACTTCTGATAGTTCTGATAAATCCCATGAAGTTCTTGCGTCATATTTACTAGTAAATATGCCTATGTCTTTCAATACATTAAAAGATTTATTAAAATCTAAATAGTATTTTAAATCTCTTCCTGATTGCAAACTATAGCATTGCAAGTGATATTCTAATTGCGCTTTTAAAAAGCGGTCAACGTATTTTTTATGCTTATTTTTAAAAACATAAACGGTATTTTTATCACCCATTCCATGTTTTGACATGTCGCCAGATGTAGCGACTAAACAAAATTTAGTCATAATAAACCACCTATTAATAAATCAATAGTTAAAATAACTGATGCAATTGTAACAGCTATTATGATCATTGTTGCTATGTCTATACCTTTCATTTATTAACCTTTCTAATGAATTAAATAAGCAATATTATTCACCTTATCTGACCAACAACTGCGGCAATCAAGGCATTGACCCCCCTGCTTAATTGAAGGGCAAATAATTTTTAGGTATATATATTTTATTATCTCTGAGCTGCTTTAATATGCCAGTTTCTCTAGTCGGTATCCAATACTTACAAGAAGGCGTTAATCTTGCTAAATTAATTATTTGTAGGGCGTGTTCATAGCTCTGTAAGTCGCCAGCAGCATGAAATCTAAAATATTTACAATCAGACTTTAAAACCTGATAAACCATGCCTAAGACCCATTGAAAACCATTGTTGAGACTTTCTTTATGTAGCTTGTGAGATTTACCCACTGATCCTTCCCTGTATCTTAAATAGTTACCCTTCATTGCATAGCATGAAGAACATACAGAATTTTTAACCTTCCTAAGCTGAGATCCTTTGTTACAATCCCATGCGCTTAAATCGTAGTTATAAAAAGGCATCTTCTTATTTTTATTTGTTGCGCCTCCACCAGTCAAGAGCCTAGCCTTCTTTAAATTCCATCCTTGGGCCTGAAGGTATATAAATAAACTTTCTTGGAATTCTTGAGCTTGCATAGTCATAGTTTCCACTCCACCACTAATAGAATAGAAACCATGACAACTATTAATAATATATCAATTACCATCTATTGGCCCTCCATTAGTACAGTTTCAACTTTTCTTGTATCTATATGCTTAAATACATCATGCAGCTTATTATCGGCATATCTCCGAGTACACATATACATATAGTCTTGAGGCTTCACCATTACCTTTAAATCAATAGCATTCTTAAAGGCCAGCTTAGGATCTCTTAAATATATATCTTCTCTTACTTGTTCCATGTTTATCTTCCTTGTTTAATTAATATTGTAATTAGTACGAATAGAATGTGTCAGAAATAAGGCAAAGAATAACTAATTTTTATACTTAATTTAGGGCAGGATTAGGTTTAATGTACTCTGTAAATATTAATCAAATAATCTAATTAACCAACAACCCCAAGCATTTAAATCAAGATAACTAATCAAATTAGGGTGGGTAAGGCCGTACTTTACATAAGGTATATTATACGACAGTACTATAATACTATATAGGGGGTTTTAAACGGCCCATACCCCTCACCTATATACGGGGGTAGCGGTATAGTTATAGTATCGTTCCTAAATCTAAATCAAAACAGGGGGGTTTTATTTACAATCCTTTATAAATCAATTATAGCTTAGGGCATAATATGACTACAGAACTGACGTTACGTTTTCAAGCAGCACCTGCGGTGCTTTTCTTGCAAACACAACTACCTGCTAGGATGGTGGTTGATCTTAATAAATACCTAGACACCAAACATAACAAAGGTGGTGAGAGCTTTGCAGACAAGCTGGTGGGACAAATAAGTCATGGTGAACAGCTTAAGATGGATCAGGATGATCCCCTAGTTCAACCATTTGTCCAGACTGTTGCGAATATGTCTCAGTCGTATTTAGAACAATTCTCAAAGATGATAGGGGTAAAACCCTTAAAAAGACTACCAGGAGTTCACAGCTTATGGTCAGTACACTCATACGAGAGGGATTATAACCCAGTTCACGATCATGGGGTTGATACGATAATGGGTATATCCTTTACCACATGGACAAAAATACCCAAACAAATAGCCGATGGCGAGGAATATAAGGCATCAGCTTTATATAACTCAAGCGGAGTAGCGGATGGATATTTACAATTCCACTTCGGTCAGACAGGGATAAGGGGTTTAGAAGAGCTTAGACCACCCTTTTCTAAGACTGTAAAACCTGAAGTTGGAAAACTGTATATGTTTCCGTCTTGGTGTCAGCACTGCGTGTACCCATTTGAGGGTAAGGGAGAAAGACGCACTGTTGCTGGAAACCTCAATATGTTTCCTCATGCGAACAATTGAAGAAGATATTATATCATGGGCCATAGACCATGTAGAGAAAAAAGGGGATAAATTTCCGATCTGTCCATACGCAAAGCAGGCCAGATTAAACAAACAGGTCAAAATAGTAATCGTTGATAAGTGCGATGACTTTCTCGAACAGGTTTGTGACGAAGCAGGGGTTTTATTTGAACAAGAATTAAAACTTATCATTCTGGCGTGTTCTGATATGAAAATAACACCAGATACCCTCAACGACTATGTTTGTGCTTTAAACCACGTTTACGTGCCTTTAAACACATATCTGATGGCATCGTACCCTGAAGATGAACAGGAAGAGTTCATGGAGGGTGATTGGGAGCCAGACAACGAATTCTTTATGGTACTTATCCAGCCATTCAAAGAACTAGAAGAAGCATCAGCTCATCTAGAAAGTATTGGATATTATAACAATTGGAGTCAGGAATATTATACTGACACCGTAAAACTTAGACAATCATACAGGAGGCTATATGGCAAGAGGAATGAAAAAGCGTTCAAAAAAGAAAATGATGAAGAAAAAGAAAAAACAAAAGAATAAGTAATGGCCAAAAAGAAAGCTATACCTACTAACAAAGCCTTGTACTCACGTGTCAAGTCGGAAGCAAAACGAAAGTTTAAGGTTTATCCTTCAGCTTATGCCAACGCATGGCTTGTGAGAACTTACAAGAAACGTGGTGGTAAGTATAGGACTGCGTAATGGCCAAACCTACAGGCGGATTAACAGCATGGTTTGGAAAAGGACCAAAGGGAGACTGGGTTGATATAGGCGCACCTAAGAAAAAGGGCCGATTTCAACCATGTGGCCGTAAATCAGCCAAGGGTTCAAAGAGAAAATACCCTAAATGCGTGCCAAGATCAAAGGCAAAGAGCATGACAAAGGCTCAAATACGTTCTGCTGTGTCTAGAAAGCGATCAAAGGCACAAGGAGTAGGCGGTAAACCAACTAATGTCGCAACATTTGCGAGGAAAAAACGAAATGGCAAGAAAACTTAGTAAAAAACAAATGAAAATAGCTCGTGTTGCCGAGCCAAGAGATAAAATTACTGCTGCTGACTTTAAAAAGTTGCGTAATCCGAAGAAAATGCAAACAGAAAAACGAAAGTTTATGGTTTAATCAGATCATTTGATTAAATAAAACGACAAACAAGTACACAACTAAAGCACAACCTAATAAATTTGAAGAATACATCATAATAACTTTGATATAACAATTTTTTTGGGTATGTGAAATACAAAAATCAAAGGAATTATCTGTCATTATGGCGATCACATATAGAGGAGAAAGATTTTCAGGTTACAACAAACCTAAAAGGACACCTGGTAAATCTAAAAAGTTCGCTGTACTTGCAAAGAAAGGCAAACAGGTAAAACTAATACGATATGGAGACCCAAATCTCTCCATAAAAAAATCACAACCTAAGAGGCGTAAGTCTTTTAGAGCAAGGCACAAGTGTGATACACAACCGCCTTCTAAATTAACGGCCAGATACTGGTCATGTAAGAATTGGTAATATGAATCAAAAAGATCTAATAAGAGTAGTAAAAAGGCTTCAAAGACAAGCCAGATTAAGGCAACCTAAACGACCTGATTTTTATTTTAATCAGAAAGGAAAACTTGGTAAGGGCGTTGTACCTAAATACCAAGGCACATCCATTGCTGCAACAATGAAAAAATTATTTGGAACAGGAACTAAAGTATGAAACATGGTGGTAAAAGAAAAGGTGCTGGTAGACCAAGAGGAACTAAAAACGGAACGAAACGAGAACGTCTCGAAAAAGCATTGGGTAAAGATGAGGTTTCACCTCTTGAGTATATGCTTAAGGTTCTTAACCACAACGGCTCAAGCCCTGAGAGAAAAATGTGGGCTGCTGAGAGAGCTGCGCCATTTGTTCACTCAAGGTTATCATCTGTTAGCAATACTGTTACTGGTGATGCTGATAAGCCTGTTGCCGTCACAATCGGTTGGAGAAAAAAAAGTGGCAGTAACTGATGGTGCTACAGTAATCAGGGGTTTACTATCTGATATAAACAATTTTATTTCAGCAAATCTTCCTGGTGAATTTAAAGGCCTGTTAGATTCCACAGATCCAAAAGGCAGTGATGACACTTTAATCCAAAAAATAATCATGGCAGAAAGTTCTGGTAACCCAAATGCGGTTAATGAAAGAACAGGAGCTAAAGGGTTGATGCAAATCATGGATGATACAGCAGAAAATCCAGGTTTTGGTGTTAAACCTTTAAAAGATCCTTTTGACCCAGTTGAAAATGTAAGATTTGGAACTGATTATTTCAACGCAATGCTTAATAGATATGATAACGATGTAATAACTGCGTTAGCTGCTTTTAACATGGGTCCAGGAAAAACAGATGCTTGGATAAAACAGGGATCAAAGTTTGAAAAGTTACCAAAAGAAACTAGAGATTATATAAACAGAATTCTTAAATAATGGATATTGAAATACCGTATGAACCACGGCCATTGCAACAAGAATTACATAACAGTCTAAAAAGATTTAATGTTATTTGTTGTCACCGTAGGTTCGGTAAAACAGTTTTTGCCGTTAATCATTTGATTATCACAGCTTGTGAAAAACCAAATGCACGGCTTGCATACATAGCACCGACTTACAGACAAGGTAAGGCAGTCGCTTACGACTATTTAAAAGAATACACAGAGCCTTTAATGAGACTCGGTGGTAGCAAACATGAAACTGAACTAAAGATTGATCTTTGGAATGGTTCTAGAATACAGATCTTTGGCGCAGATAACCCAGACTCACTTCGAGGCCTTGGCTTTGATGGAGTGTGCCTGGATGAATTTGCCCTCATGTCACCTCGTACATGGACAGAGATTGTAAGACCAGCAATTGCAGATAAACTAGGTTATGTAATATTTATAGGAACACCTATGGGCCACAATCAGTTCTGGGATGTTTACGATTTAGCGAGAAGAAGAGGCGGAGATTGGAAAGCGGTATTGTACAGAGCTTCGGAAACTCAAGTTATACCAGACGATGAGTTGGATGAAGCAAAACTTACAATGCCTGAAGATCAATACGAACAAGAGTTTGAATGTAGTTTCCAAGCTGCTGTATCTGGATCTTATTACGGTAAGCAGATACAGAAAGCTGAGAAAGAAAACCGTATAACGGATGTTGAATACGATAAAAATAGCGATGTAGAAACTTGGTGGGATTTAGGTATCGGTGATTCAACCGCTATATGGTTTGCTCAGAGAATAGGTAACGAAATACATTTGATAGATTATTACGAAACATCTGGTGAAGCACTTGCACATTACGCAAATGTTTTAGAAGATAAAGCGTATAATTATGGAAGACACGTAGCACCACATGATATTGTGGCACGTGAACTTGGAACAGGTAAATCAAGATTAGAAGTTGCAAGAGAACTTGGAATTAATTTTGATATTTGTCCTAAACTAGAAGTCCAACATGGTATCGAGTCTGTAAGAAATACACTTGATGATTGTTGGTTTGATAGAAATAAATGTAAAGCAGGTATTGAATGTTTGCGCCAATACCGTAAAGAATTTGATGACAGGATGCAAACATTTAAAAATAAACCGTTACATGATTGGTCTTCACACGGAGCTGACGCATTCCGATATGGATGTGCGATAGATCCTGGTACGGCAAGTCAGTGGACAACAGAAATAAATATTGATACAAGGTATATAGTATAATGGCAAAAGGAAAACCTTTAACAGAACCAGAAGTAGCTGCGGTATTGCAGTCAGAAATTTACGCATCACTTGGTTACATTGGTTCGGATATAACAACGCAAAGACAAAAATCACTTGAATATTATTTTGGTGAACCATTTGGAAACGAACAAGAAGGTAGATCACAAGTTGTTTCAACAGATGTAAGTGATGTTGTTGAGAGTATTTTACCGACACTGCTAAGAACATTTGCAGCTAGTGATGATGTTGTAAGATGTGATCCAGTAACAGCAGAGGATGAAGAAGTTGCAAAGCAAGCAACTGATTATTTAAATTATGTTTTCAACAAAGACAATGAAGGTTTTGTTTCTTTATACACTTTATTTAAAGACGCACTAATACAAAAAAACGGTATTGCTAAAATATATTGGGATACATCAACAAAACAAGAACAAGAGACTTACGAAAAATTAAGTGACGATGAATATACAATGTTACTTGATGAACCTGGCGTTGAAGTAAAAGAACATACTGAATACATGGATGAGTTTGCTGAAGAGCAAAAAGAAAAGTTAAAAGAACAAACTCAAGATCCTTTAGTCATAGAGCAAATAGACGCTGCGCCAGTCGCTAATTTACATGACGTAGTGATCACAAGAACAGAAGAGTATGGTAAAGTAAAAATAGAAACTATACCACCTGAAGAATTTTTAATTGAAAGAAGAGCTAAGAGTATTGAGGATGCAAATTTCGTTGCACATAGAACAACTCAAACTAGAACACAATTAATTGAAGCTGGTTTTGACGCAGATATAATTGATAGGTTACCAACTGATACTGCTGATAAATATAACGAGGAAAAAATTACACGTTATAGAAATCTTGATTACGACTATGAGAGTAATGCAGGTGAAGGGTCAACGGATGAGATTACAGTCTTTGAGTGTTATGCAAAGATAGATGAAGAAGGTGATGGTATTGCCAAACTAAGAAAGATAACAATGGCAGGTATTGGTGGTTATGTAATACTTGATGATGTTTTGTGTGACAGCATACCATTTGTATCTGTAACACCTATCATGGTTCCACACAGATTTTTTGGTAGATCAGTTTCAGAAATGACTGAAGATTTACAGTTAATAAAATCTACTGTAATGAGACAAATTTTAGATAATATGTATCTAACAAACAACAATAGAGTTGCAGTTATGGATGGTCAAGTAAACCTTGATGATCTTTTAACTAACAGGCCTGGTGGCGTTGTTAGAACAAAAGGCGCACCTGGTCAGGTTATGATGCCAATGCAAACACAAACAATAAATCAACAAGCCTTTCCATTGCTTGAATACCTTGACACTGTAAGAGAACAACGCACAGGTATCACAAGATACTCACAAGGTATGGATGCTGACTCACTAAACAAAACAGCTACTGGTGTTAATGTAATTTTGACACAAGCACAAATGAGAGTTGAGTTGATAGCACGTATATTTGCAGAGACAGGTGTCAAAGATATGTTCCACAAAATATTTGAACTTGTTGTCAAACACCAAGATAAAGAAAGAATAATTAAAATTAGAAATAAGTTTGTACCATTCAGACCTATGGAATGGCGTAACAGATGTAATGTTACAATCAACGTAGGATTAGGCACAGGATCAAGAGATCAACAACTTGCAATACTTAATAACATTTTACAAACACAACTAAAAGCATTGGAGCTACAGGGTACACCTGCTGGTCCTATGGTAAATTTAAGAAACATTTACAACACGCTTTCTAAAATAGTTGAGAATGCTGGTTTAAAAAATACTGGATTGTTCTTTACAGATCCAGATGTGGGTATGCAACAAATGCCTCCACCACAACCACCACAACCTACTGAGTTTGAAAAAGTATCTCAGATGCAGGTGCAAGGTGAGAATTTACGTAAACAAATAGATAGCGAAATAAAAATTAAAGAACTAGAAAAAAGCTATCAAGAAATGATATTAAAATTTGAGACACGTATTAAAGAACTTGAACTACAATACGGCACTAAAATTAACGAAGCTGCAATAAGAAGAGACGCTATACTTGCAAAAGAAGATTTAGTTCAACAAGGAAAACTTAGAGAAACAGCGCAAAAAGCTGTTGATAAACAAGTTGACCAAACAAGAGAAATCATACAAAGTGTAGTAAATGGACAAGACCAAACTAACGAGTGAAGTATCAAGAGGTGAAAAAGCAAAACTGTTGCTTGAAGAACCTCTAATAAAAGAGTCATTTGAGACTTTGAGGAATGAGTTTCAACAAGCTCTCCTCAACACCAAACACAATGAGGATGAAGCTCGTAAAGTATTATGGCAAGCCTATCATATTACTGATAGGGTAGAAAACAATCTACGTACCGTCATGGAGACTGGTAAACTTGCAGCCACACAATTAAATCAGCTTAAAAAGAATTCGGCTTAAATCGAATACACCAACCCATCTGGGAGTGTAACATTTAAAAGGAGGTCGGTATGGCAGATCGCCAACCAACGAACGTAATCGAAGCAGGAAATATAATCAAAGGTCTAATGACTGGAGAGACATCTGAAGAGGTTACACCTGTAGAGACAGCAGAAGCTGAACCTACAGAACAAGAAACAGAAGAAACAGAAGTAGAAACTTCTAGTGAAGAAACTGTAAATCCAAGCGATGTTCCTTACATGAAAACAGAAGAGGAACAAAGCGAACTATCTGAGTCGGAAGATATACAAGAAAACTCTGAGGAGCCTGTTTACACTGTAACCATAGATGGTACAGCATATGAGGTGACCCAAGATGAGTTAATTCAAGGGTATCAACGGAACGCAGATTACACAAGAAAGACACAAGAACTAGCTGCTGAAAAAGCACAATCTAGTGATTTTGTCGAAAGATCAAAAAAAGACGTAGAAGCTAAACTTGCACAGCTAGACCAATTAAATCAAGCTGCACAAGCACAATTACAACAAGAGTACGCACAGGTTGACTTTGAAAAACTTTATGAGGAAGACCCTGTTGAAGCTGCCAGACTTGAGCATAGAATGCGAAAGAAAAACGAACAGTTACAACAAGTGCAGCAACAAACTCAACAATTACAAATGGAAGAGTTTAACAAGTACTTAGATGAGCAACGTAAACAACTTAATATAAAAGTTCCTGAATTGAGTCATCCTGAGAAAGGTCCTCAATTTCAAAAACAAATGAGAGATTATTTATCCTCTCAAGGTTTTAACGCACAGGAAATTGATTCTGTTTATGACCACAGGTACGTGATGTTAGTTAGAGATGCGATGTCATATCGTAACTTGCAAAAAGCTAAACCACAAATTAAAAAGAAAGCGGTCAATGCTCCAAAAGTTGTAAAAGGCGGTGTATCAAAATCTAAAGGTCAACAAGCGGCAGATGCTAAACGTCAACAACTCTCAAGACTGAAGAAGACAGGAAAAGTTGCTGATGCAGCTAAAATCTTCCGAAGTCTCGTATAACTTAAAGGAGGAGCCAAATGGCACAACCAACTAACTTGTACGACACGTATGATACTACTGGTATTCGAGAGGACTTG
>LUMN01000122.1_pt1 | contig 31875 bp, 31 predicted proteins | sample 729991 | NCBI WGS metagenome assembly LUMN01 (sample SAMN03860262, study PRJNA289734) | marine metagenome | biome: seawater column; feature: ocean; material: water; isolation source: Red Sea water column Station 22 - depth 25m | place: Saudi Arabia: Red Sea | collected 2011-10-15 | depth 25 m
AAAAGTTGAAAAAAGATTTAAAAAAACCTTTAAGAATTACGGTTGGTCCAATACGTTTTTGCCACAAAAATTTTTAAGAGAAAAATTTACTAATAAAAAGAGCAAGAAAATGGAAAAATTTAAAAAAATAATCAGCCAGTATCCTTTTCTTGGATTTATCATTGCTTATCTAGTTCTTTTATGTGTACCGACAATTTTTTTTACAGACTTATATCAATCACATTTATCAAGCTTAATATTTATAAATATAATTGTGGCTGCGGGACTAAATATTGTTAAAGGCTATTGCGGTCAGGTCACTGTAGGACACGTTGGTTTATATGCAGTTGGCTCTTACACAGCTGGATGTATGTTTATGTATTTAGGTTCTGACTTATGGATGACTTTACCAGCAGCGATCATAGTAACAGGGTTATTTGGAATAGCTTTTGGAATTCCATCATTTAGATTAGAAGGACCTTATTTAGCTTTAGCCACATTAGGAGGGGGAGAAGCAATAAGATTATTTATTGAGAACGGAGAATTTTTTAATTCAACATATGGAATTTCAAGTATTTCTCAACCTGTAATCTTTGGAGTTCCATTCGATACACCAGATAAATATTATTATATATCCCTTCCAGTTATGATAATTGCAGTTTACTTTTCTTATAGTATTTTAAAATCTTCTATTGGAAGAGCATTTATGTCAGTAAGAGAAGATCCAATTTCTGCAGCAGCGTCTGGAATAGATATAAAAAAATATAAAATCTTAGCTTTCATATTAAGTGCAATGTTTGCTGGAGCTGCTGGAGCTGTATATGCGCACCTTCCACCAGGTTATATCCATCCAAATAATTATACAGTTATTGAGATGGTAACTTTTTTAGCAATGGTTGTTTTTGGAGGCCTAGGGCATATTTGGGGTGGAATAATAGGAGCAATAATAATTACAATTGTCTATGATTTAACTCGTCCTCTTTATGAGTATCAACTATTTATATTTGGCTTAACAATTGTTTTAACAATTTTATTCATGCCAAAAGGTATTGGTGGATTTATAGATAAGATATTCATAGATAAAAGATTTAAAAAAAAGAAAGTTGAGGAAGGCAAGTAATGTTGCTTAAAACAAAAAATTTAATGAAAGCTTTTGGTGGTTTAAAAGCTATTAATAAAGTTGACTTCGAGTTACCAGCTGGAGAAATCAGAGGGATAATAGGCCCTAACGGTTCAGGAAAAAGCACTTTTTTTAATTTAGTTTCCGGTGTTTATGATCCTGATCCAGGTAGTTATATTGAATTCGATGGTCATGATATTACCAATGAACCTCCTCATAAGATTGGAGCGTTGGGTTTATCTAGAACTTTTCAGTTATTAAGACTTTACCAAGATATGTCAGTAATAAATAATGTTATGTCTGGCTACCACACAAGAGTAAAATATAAATTTTTTGATGCTGTAATTGGAAGAAAGAAAATTTGGGATCAGGAAAAAGAAATCAAAGATGAAATGATGGAACTATTATCCTTTGTAGGTCTCGCAGATTATGCAGAATTAAATGCAAGTGAGTTATCTGGAGGCCAAAGACGTTTGTTAGTTTTAGCTAGAGCAATAGCCATGAAACCAAAATTATTGATGTTAGATGAACCTGCAGCAGGACTATCTCCAGTTAACGTTGATAATCTTATGAAGATAATCATGCAATTAAAAGACAAGTATGGGTTAACACTTATTATAATAGAGCACATATTAAAAGTAGTTATGGATACCTGTAATACTGTGACAGTTCTCGATCACGGGCAAAAAATTGCCGAGGGAACACCTAGTCAAGTTAAAGACGATAATGCAGTAATAGAAGCCTATCTGGGTAAAAAGATGAATGACGAAGAGATGAGAAAAGCTCTTGCAGTCTAAAATGAGTTTGATAATATTTTCAAATTAGTAATATCGATTTAATGAGCCAAAATATTAAGCGAATTTTTGAGAAACAAGGTTTCATAAGATTAAAAGGCGTTTTAAATTATAAAGAGGATTTAGAGCCAATTTTGAATGATATGGCTTTTATCATGGATAGGCTTATTCATAGATTCGTTCCAAAAAATCATAAAGTGAAAGTATTAAATTATGAGTTTAAGAAAAAATACTCATATTTGGTTTCTTTAGATATTCCCGAGCTTGACCAATATTTTAACATTAGACTTCCTGAAAAAAACATAAACGCTAATAGTGATTTTTTTGCAAGTCAATCAATATGGAATTTAATTAATAATAAAAAGATTTTAAATAAGATTGAAAAAATTCTAGGTCCCGAAATAGCTTCTAATCCTTGTCAAAATTCAAGAATTAAACAACCTGAAAAAGGTGTTGCAAAAAAAAATTTAAATGACGGCCTAGTTGGAAGAACACCTTGGCATCAAGATGCTGGCGTTATGAATAAAAAAGGACAGAAGGGTACTGAATTAGTAACTTGTTGGATACCTTTTACTAAAACAAGAATAGAAAATGGCTGTATGCTTGCTGTGAAAGAAAGTCATAAATTTGGACTTGTTAACCATGATTATGGAAGTAAGGGACAAGTAGAAGTTAGAGGCAAAGAAATAATTGATAAGTTGTCTACCGTACCTCTTGAAGCTGATGTCGGCGATATAATATTATTAAATAGATATCTACTTCATTGTTCACTACCAAATAAATCAAAAAATTTTAGAATAAGTATGGACTTGAGATATAATAAAGCAGGTCAGCCTTCAGGAAGGGATCCATTGCCTAATTTTATTGTTAAAAGTAAAAACAAAAACAACATAAAAGTACAAAATTATAAACAATGGATTGCTTTATGGGAAAAAGCTAAAGTAAAATGCATTCCAAGAAAATGGTCTTATAAATATCCTCTTCCTACTTTCAAAGGAACTAAAAGAGATTTAGCGAATATTATTTAATGAGTTCATCAACATCGGAGAAAAATTATCTCCCAGAGTTTTTTCTCGCCTGTTTAGGTTATTTTTTGTTTGTTTCTCAAGATGCAATAGTAAAATATATTGCAGAAGATTATAAAATTACTCAAATTATTTTTGTTAATTCTTGGTTCGCCTTAATACCTGTAATACTTTATACACAAACTTTAGATGGATGGAATAAATTAAAGGGCGCAAATTTTAAAGTACATTTTTTTAGATCCTTAACAATGGCACTAGCAGTTTTCTTTGCTTACACAGGATTTTATTTAATGCCAATGGTTACAATGTACAGCATTGTTTTTTTAACTCCATTAATCATAACGATTGGTTCAGTTCTTTTTTTAAATGAGGTAGTGAGATGGAAGAGGTTTACTGCAATTATCTTTGGATTAGTAGGGGCTTTAATCTCAATTGATCCATTTGGCTCAAAAATTGATGCATATGTTTTTGTAGCTTTATTATGCCCACTTTGCGCAGCAGCTAGCTATCTGATTGTTAGAAAATACGGATATCAGGAAAGTATATTCTCATTTATCATATATGGAAAAATATTAATGATTATATTTTCAGGCATATTTGTAATCTTTTCCTTTAAAACTATGAATTTTAATGATTTAGTTTTAAACGGTATCTCTGGTATTTTTAGAGGAACAGCGATGATTTTAGTAATTAATGCAGCAAGACATCTTCCTGGCGCTATTTTTGGATCGATTATTTATGTTCAGATATTTGCAGGAGTGTTGCTAGGTTACATAGTGTTTGGCGAAATTCCCACAATTAATAATTATGTAGGAAATGCAATAATTATTGCAGCTGGACTTTACATAGTTATGAGAGAAATGAAGTTAAAGAAAAATATAGTTACATCTACTGCGAGACACCCAACTATACCAATTAAAAAAGATTAATTTTTATCTCAATTCTTTATATATATTATTAACTCTGTGAACTTCCTCTGCAATATTAAAATAACATTCATATTCAATTTCATCAGGCGTTACATCAAAATGATAGTGGCCGGCATCTTGAGCACCTTTATAAGAATGAAAATGAGTGTGTTCTCCTGACTCTCTTAAATCTAATTTTCCTCCAGAGGGATCATTAGTCCATAAAACTGAATAGCATTGAAAATGTGGCCCTATAGGTTCGTAAAATTGTAAAAAATCCTTAACACATTTCATTTGTTTTGGATCATAATATTCGTGTTTTATATCTGCATAGTCTGGTTGGACATGGGATTTAATCTTACCATTTAAGATTCTAAACACACCACCCAGCGCAACACTTAAGTTTGTTTGTAAATTTTCAATTAGTGCAGTTCTCATAGATTGAGGTAAAGAGCCTTGCTCACCCGACCTTCCTTTAATTTTAATTTTTATAACATCTCCTTTTTTCCCCTCAGAGTAATAGATATTTCCTAGTCCGCCATGTTTTCGGTGATTGTAAGGAGTTGATTTACATTTATTATTTTTATCTACTTGAGCAATTAAAACAATAAAAACTACAGGAAGAATTATTAAATAGTATTTCTTAACAAAATTAACCATCTGCTACCACCTTAGATGCTTCTTTAATTTGCTTATTAGTCACATATCTTTTAACTACTTCATATGCAACTACAACAGACAAAACAATTACAGCTTGCATGATTTTTTCAATTTCTTTAGGTACATCATATAAATCTAGAATCTGCGCAGATCTCTCTAAAAATGAAAGGAGGATTGCACCAAAAGCCATACCTATTGGATGATTTCGTCCCAGCAAAGCCACAGTTATTCCAGCAAAACCCAAGCCAGATGGAAAGTCAGTTGTATATTTAAAGAAATAACCAGTTAATGGAGCCATGCCTACTAATCCTGCAAACCCTCCTGATATCATCATTGCAAGAATTGTTAATCTTCCTGGGTTTGCTCCACTAAACTTTGCAGCAATAGGACTAGAACCTGTAGCTCTTAAGTCAAACCCCAGTGAAGTTTTCCAAACAATCCAATAATACAAAATACCAACAAAAACTGCACCTACAATAAAACCATGAAGATTTGGTAAATCTTCAATCCCTAGAACACCATTTAGTGATGGTATTCTTGCTGTCTCAGGAAGCAAATCAGTTTGTGGTGCGGTAGTAGAAAGTTCTACTTTCTCAAAGAAAATATTTGCCAATAAATAAGCACTAATCCCAGTGCCAATGTAATTAAGCATTATGGTTGAAATAACTTCGTGGACACCCTTTTTTACTTTTAAATACCCAGCTATTGCTGCCCAGAGTGCTGAAGTAAGAATCGCAACAAATATGATTAAAGAGATGTGTACAATCGATGGTAGAGCTACAGCAGCACCAAGAGCTGCGGACAGCAACGCACCCATTAAATATTGTGACTCAACCCCAATATTAAATAAACCCATTTTAAATCCAACAGCTACTGCTACAGCTGAAATGTAAAGCGGTACTGACCTATTAAGGATGGAGACTATAGACTTACCAGTTTTTCCATAGTCGTACATAATTTTAAAAGTTTCGATTGGGTCTTCTCCAATTAAATAAAGCATTACTGTTGAAAGTCCAAAAGCAACGATTAACGCAAAAACTGGTGCAAGAAGTGTTGTGAATTTAAGTGATAATTTCATGTCTTAAGTCCTGTCATATAACTTCCCAGTAATTCAGGTGATGCCTCTTCAGGATCTAATTCTTTAACAAAGCTACCTTCATAAATTACAAAAATTCTGTCCGACAAACCAATTAATTCATCCAAATCTGCAGAAATTAAGAGAACCCCTAATCCATTATCTCTAGCGTCTCTTAATTTATTCCAAATTAATGACTGGGCACCGATGTCAATACCCCTTGTTGGCTGTGACGCAATTAAAAGACTGGGCTTATTTTCTATTTCCCTTCCTACAACAAATTTTTGTTGATTGCCGCCAGAAAGTGCAAGTGCAAGCGTTTCGTTACCGGGAGTTCTTACATCAAAATTTTCAATTACAACATTTGAATTTACTGCAGCCTCATTAAATTTTATATTGTGATATTTAGTTTTATATTTTTTTGATGATTGTTTTCCAAGAATTACATTTTCAGAAAGAGATACATCCATTAACAAACCTTGTGATTGTCGATCTTCAGGTATGAAGCTTAATCCGTACTCTCTTCTGTCTCTTGTGCTGAGGTCATTAATTGTTGTTTCTCCTAAAATAATTTCACCCGATTCTATAGGGTATACACCTAGTATTGCCTCAGCTAGCTCTCTCTGTCCATTTCCCTCAACACCAGCTATACCAACAACTTCACCTTGATTAATAGAAAAATTAATATTTGAAAATGCTTTCCTTCCGTTTTCTTCCTCTGCTGTTAAATTATGTTGGAAGGTTTTGACCAATCATCATTTCAGCTAAATCTGTTTTTGATACTGTGTTTGCGTCAACAGTATCTATGTGCTTTCCTCCTCTCATAACTGATATTTCATCAGCAATTTCTAGGACTTCGTCTAACTTATGAGAAATAAAAATAATAGTTACTCCACTATCTTTTAGGTTTTTGAGATTGTTGAACAATTCATTGACTTCTTGTGGTACTAGCACTGCAGTTGGTTCATCTAGAATTAAAATTTTTGCCCCTCTAAATAAAACTTTAATTATTTCTACTCGTTGTTTTTCACCAACACCTAGTTCATCAATCATAGATAGGGTATTTAGGGGCATGGAGTATTTTTTTGTGATTTCATTAATTTCTTCAGTGTATTTGCTTTTATTAAGAACTTTTAGAGAAGCTTTATCCATTCCTAAAATAATGCTCTCTAATACTGATAGATTATCAGCTAACATAAAGTGCTGATGAACCATTCCTATTCCTTTAGAAATCGCATCTTTGGGCGAAGAAAAATTTACTTCATCATTAAAAATCTTTATTGTTCCTTCATCTTGTTTTAGCATTCCATAAAGAATTTTCATCAATGTAGATTTGCCAGCACCATTTTCTCCAACAACGGCGTGAATGGTGCCTTCTTTGATTTTTAGATTGATGTCATCATTAGCTTTTACCCCTGGAAATGATTTTGAAATTTTAGATAAATCAATTGCTAATGTCATAATTATTATTTATTTTAAAAGTTTTTATTTTGTTAAAAAAGTAAAGTCCCAAGTTTTTTAGTCTTGGGACTTTTACTTTAATTTCTATTACGGAGCAGCAGGTACTTCTATGTCCCCACTGATAATTTGTGCTTTATAAGCTTCAATATCAGAAACGATATCATCTATCCAACCACCTGTGGTTGAGTAGCCAACACCATCAACTGACAAGTCAAATACAGTTACACCTCCGGCAAAAGTGCCATCGACAACTGCTTTGATTGTGTTATATACCGCAACATCAACTCTCTTAATCATTGATGTAAGAATATATGGTGCTAATTCTGCTGAAACAGTTTTTGCTTGATCTGCATCAACACCAATTGCCCATACTTTTGTTCCAGTATTGTCTGAAACCTCTTTAGCTGCTTCGAATAAACCGTTACCAGCACCACCAGCTGCATGATAAATAATATCTGCGCCTTCTTCATATTGTGCTAATGCGATTTCTTTAGCTTTTGCAGCGTCATTAAATCCTCCAAAGTCAGGTGGATAAGTTACATACTTTACATCCACTGTACATGATGGACATGCAGCAGCTACACCAGCTACGAAACCAGCTTCAAATTTTTGGCTTAATGGAAATTCAACACCACCAATAAAACCAATTTTATTTGTAGTTGTTTTAAGACCAGCAGCAACACCTACAAGATATGAACCTTGCTCTTCAGCAAAAACCATTCCTGAAACGTTCGCTGGGTCAACAGCTGAGTCAATAATACCAAAGTTAGTATCTGGATTTGCAGTTGCAACTTCTGTCATTGCGTCTGCAAACAAGAAACCAACTCCAATAATGAGATCTTTTCCTTGATCAGCTAATAGCGATAGAAGCTCTGGTCTGTTCTCTCCACCTTCATTTGGCTCAAGATCAATTCCGTCAACTCCTAGCTCAGCGATTGCTCTTTCTAAACCGGCATATGCCATATCATTGAAAGACAAGTCTCCTCGTCCACCAATATCATAAACAACACCAACACTTGCGGTTGGACCAGCAGTAGTTGTTGGAGCAGCAGTAGTGGCTGGAGATTCTAATTCTTCAGCTGGCTCTTCTGCGACTTCAACTGTTTCTTCCGCGGTATCGGATCCTCCGCAAGCAGTAATTAATAAGGCAAATACCATAAAAAGTATTAGCCATTTTGACTTCATTCGAGTCACTTCTTACTCCTTGTTCAACTAGTTGAAGGTATATTAAATACCTATACGAGATTTATATTAGACAATAATTTTTGATGAAGAGGTCTAGTTGTAGAACTTTTTTAGTTCAATTTGACAAAACTATGATTCTGAATCGACAAAATCTACTGGAGGTTCGTCAGGTGCTTCAACAGGTTCAAATTCAAGATTTTGGTTTTCACTATCAAGGGAAACGACAATAGTTGATCCTGCCTTATATTTACCCATTAAAAGTTCTTCAGATAAAGGATCTTCTAAAAGACGTTGAATAGATCTTCTAAGTGGTCTGGCACCAAATTCTTTATCGTATCCCTCAGTTGCCAAATACTCTTTTGCTTCATCGGAAAGAACAACCTCTAAGTCAGAATTTTTTAATTGTTCATGAACTCTATCAAGCATTAAGTCAACTATCTCTTTTACTTCATCTAATGTAAGTTCGTGGAACACAATTGTTTCATCTATTCTATTTAAGAATTCTGGCTTGAAATATCTTTTTAACTCTTCTCTAACTTTAGATTTCATTTTTTCGTAATTATCAATCTCTGACAGGCTACTAAAACCAACGTTCTTTGCAATATCTTTCGTTCCAAGGTTAGAAGTCATGATGATAATTGTATTTTTGAAGTCAACAGTTCTTCCCTGAGCATCAGTTAAACGTCCATCTTCTAAAATTTGAAGAAGAGTATTAAATACGTCTGGATGCGCTTTTTCAACCTCATCAAGAAGTACTATGCTGAATGGTTTCCTACGAACTGCTTCTGTAAGTTGTCCACCTTCATCATAACCAACGTAACCTGGAGGAGAACCAATTAATCTACTAACAGTGTGTTTTTCCATATATTCAGACATGTCAATTTGAATTAATGAATCTTCATCTCCAAAAAGAAACTCTGCCAAAGCTTTTGCTGTTTCTGTTTTACCAACTCCGGAAGGTCCTAAGAATATAAATGATCCAGATGGTCGTTTCGGGTCTTTTAGGCCTGATCTAGTTCTTCTAATTGCTTTAGAAACTGCTGAAATAGCTTCTTCTTGTCCAATAATTCTTTTATGTAATTCATTTTCCATTTCCAGCAATCTAGCTGTTTCTTCTTGTGTTAATCTGTGTACCGGAATACCAGTCCACTGAGCTAAGACTTCAGCTATTTCTTCTTCATCGATAACCATCTCTATTTCAGAAACTTCACTTGGGTTGCTACCAGAAACCTCGTCTAGAAGAAGTTTTTCTTGATCTCTAATTTGTGCTGCTTTCTCATAAAGTTGTGACTGTACAGCATCAATTTTTTGTTCTCTTAAGTTCTTAAGTTTGTCAGCTGCTTCTTGTTTTTCAGGCTCCAAAGGCTTTTTATAAACTCTCATTCGGCTACCAGCTTCATCAATTAAATCTATTGCTTTATCAGGTAAAAATCTATCTGAAATATACCTGTCTGCCATATTTACAGCTGAAGCTATAGCTTGGTCTGTAAATCGAACACCGTGGTGAACTTCATATCTGTCTTTCAGTCCATCAAGAATCTCAATTGCATCAGAGAGCTTAGGTTCATCAACTTGTACAGATTGAAATCTTCTTTCTAAAGCTGCATCTTTTTCAAAATGCTTTCTGAATTCTTCAAGTGTTGTTGCGCCAATAGTTTGTAGCTCTCCTCTAGCTAACATTGGTTTTAGTATTGATGCAGCATCAATTGCACCTTCTGCAGCTCCAGCACCAACAAGAGTGTGGATTTCATCAATAAAAAGTACGATGTCACCTCTAGTTTTTATTTCTTTTAAAACTTTTTTAAGTCTTTCTTCAAAATCTCCTCGATATCTAGAACCAGCTACTAAAGCAGATAGGTCTAAGGTATAAATTTGTTTTCCTTCAAGAGTTACAGGTACATCACCTGAAACAATTTTTTGAGCTAGTCCTTCAACGATTGCAGTTTTTCCAACTCCTGGCTCTCCAATCAAAACAGGATTGTTTTTTGTTCTACGTGAAAGGATTTGCATAACTCTTTCGATTTCAGTAGTACGTCCAATAACAGGATCGAGCTTTCCTTCTTTTGCCATTCTGGTTAAGTTTCTACCAAACTGATCTAAGATAGCAGAACCGGTACTTGATCCTGGTCTCTCTCTACCACCAGTTGATGCTGACTGCTGTTTTTTACTTTCACCTGATGAGGAAATTAATTTAATTACAGTTTGTCTTACCTGCGAAAGCTCTGCTCCAAGCTTTTTAAGTACCTGTGCAGCTACACCTTCACCTTCTCTAATAAGACCCAAAAGAATATGTTCTGTGCCTATATAGTTGTGGCCTAATTGTAAAGCTTCTCTCAATGAAAGTTCTAAAACTTTTTTTGCGCGAGGTGTAAATGGAATATGTCCACTCGGAGACTGCTGCCCTTCGCCAATAATTTCTACAACTTCTGACCTCACACTATCTATGTTGATGTTAAGTTCGTCAAGGGCCTTTGCAGCATGTCCTTCTCCTTCTTGAATTAAGCCAAGAAGGATGTGCTCGGTACCAATATAATTATGATTTAGTCTTCTTGCTTCTTCTTGTGCAAGAACGACAACTCTTCTAGCTCTATCTGTAAACCTCTAGAAATACAAAAAATCATTCCATTTGACGATTTGTGGGAAAATTTGGACAAACTAGAAGAACGGTTAATTGATGTTTCTAGTTCAAACGATGAATACCTATCTTCAATCTCACAATACTTAATAAAAGCTGGAGGAAAAAGATTTAGACCCATAATTTCACTTCTTTCGGGAAAATTTGGAGACGAAAAAAACTATATTAACAAAATTATAGATGCAGGTGTTGCAGTTGAGTTGATTCATATTGGAAGCCTTTATCATGATGACGTAATGGACAATGCTACAACACGAAGGGGTGTTGAAAGCTCAAATTCAAAATGGAATTCTAATTTATCTATATTGGCTGGAGACTATCTCTTAGCAAGATCATCTGAGTTAGCTGCCGAAAATTTAGGACTAGAGTCTGTGAAATTACTAGCTTCAACTTATGCAGAATTAGTAGAAGGACAAACTAAAGAATTAAATCTTTCATTTAACTTAGATCATGGCGTTGAGGACTACCTAAAAGTTATCGAAGGCAAAACAGCTAGTTTAATAAGAACAAGTGCAAGACTTGGTGCAATTGCAAGTAATGCAGATATAGAAATTATTGATGCTTTAAGTGAATGGGGTTGGAACTGTGGAATTATATTTCAAATATCTGACGATATTTTAGATTTAACTTCAGATGAGAAAACTCTAGGAAAACCATCTGGAAATGATATCTTGGAAGGAACCTATACTCTTCCAGTCTTGATTGCATTAGAAATGAATCGTGGAAAATATGAAGATATTTTAAAATCAATACAAAACGAGGAAGTTGAAATTAATTCGGTAATTAATGAATTTACAACTGATGAAATAATTAGTAACTCTAAAGATATAATTAATGACTACTTTAGTAAAAGTATTGAGTCAATATTTGAACTAAAAAACCATTCGTTATTTCCAGTTTTAGAGAATATAAACAATTATTTAATTAATAGAACGAATTAATTCTCTGGTTTTAAATGAGGAAAAGCAATTACCTCTCTTATTGAATCATTGTTTGTAATCATCATTACAAACCTATCTACACCAAAGCCTAATCCTCCAGTAGGAGGAAGTCCGAACTCTAAAGCTTCAATGTAATCACTATCTTCAACATGAGCTTCTTCATCGCCTTCAGCTTTTTTTTCTGCTTGGCTTTTCAATCTGTTTTCTTGGTCAACAGGATCAATCAATTCTGAAAATCCATTTGCTAATTCACTACCAAATGCAAAAAGTTCGAATCTCTCAGTGATCCCCTCTTTCTCATCACTTTCTCTAGCAAAAGGAGATACTTCTTTGGGATAATCAGTAACAAACACTGGGTCTACAATATCATGCTCAATATAATTTTCAAAAATGTCAAAAACAAGCTCTCCAACTGTGGTTGATTCAGATTCAATTTGATATTTTGACTCTAATAATGCCTTAACCTCATCAAGGTTTGAATCATGTGATACGTTTATTTCAAACTTATCATTAACCAATTCAAACATACTTTTTCTATCCCAAGGAAAACTAAAATCAGCAACTTTTTCATTGAATTCAATGCTTTTATCTACTTTTAAATTTTCAAGTACATATTGGCACATATTTTCAACCATATCCATGACTCCATTGACGTCTGTATATGCTTCATAACTTTCCATCATCGTGAATTCTGGTGAATGTGTTTGGTCAACTCCTTCATTTCGAAATACTTTTCCAAGCTCAAATACTTTTTCAAAACCTCCAATTATTAATCTCTTGAGATAAAGTTCAGGAGCAATTCGTAAATACATATCTATATTCATTGCATTGTGGTGGGTAGAAAAGGGTCTTGCTATTGCTCCACCTGCTTTTGGCTGGAGTGTTGGTGTTTCAACTTCAGTAAAACCCTCTGATGTCATGAATTCTCTGATTAACTTTAAAATATTAAATCTTGTTGAAATTGTATTCTTTGCATCTTCATTTACTACAAAGTCAAGATATCTTTGTCTAAATCTAGTTTCTTTGTCTTTAAGTCCATGCCATTTCTCAGGAAAATTTCTAAATGATTTTGTAAGTAATGAAAGATTACTTATGTATATTGATAGTTCTCCTTTTTTGGTTTTCATTATTATTCCAGAAACTCCAACAATATCTCCTACATCAAGATTTTGAAGATAATCAATTAGCTCTTCTGAAAGGTCTTTGTCTGAATAAACTAACTGAATTTTTCCAGTTTCATCTTTAAGATCAATAAATGTTAATTTTCCAAAGGATCTAATGCTTAAAATTCTTCCCCTTACTGAAGCATTTATATCTGTCTTAAAACCATTTTCTATATCTTTATGTTCTCTGTGAAGGAAATCTATAGGAGTAGAATTTTTAAAACTTGTTTGGAATGACTCAAGTTTACTATCTTTTATTTTTTGCTCTTTTTCTTTTCTTAAAGAGTAAATTTCATTCTCTGATTTAGATAAGTCACTCACAACTACAGCTTAATTATTTAATTTAAATATTTCTTCAAGACCAACTAATGTTAGGTTTTCTATATATTCAACATTAACATTCAGAATCGGTTGAACCACTTTACTTAATCCACCAGTTAAGATAATTTTTGGTTCAATATCTATTTCTAATATTATCTTTTCGACCATTGAATCAATCATTGAAGCATGCCCCATAATTAATCCGCTTTGTATAGCTTCGTATGTGTTTTTTCCAATAACTTTGTTTGGAGTATCAAGTTCGACCGATTTTAGTGATGCTGTTTTTAAAGTTAATGCATCAAGACTTATTTTGATTCCAGGAGCTATAGATCCTCCAAGATATTCCTTATTTTTACTGACTACATCAAAAGTTGTAGCTGTACCAAGATCAATTACCACAGTATCAGTTTCAGTTATGAGATATCCTGCTACTGAATTAGCAATCCTATCTGGACCAAGTTCTTTTGGGTTGTCGATATTAACTTTTAATCCAGTCTTAATTCCAGGACCAACAATAACTGGTTCTAAATTTAAATATTTACGAATAGCTTCACTAAAGCTATTCGTAGCCTGTGGGACAACAGAGCAAATGATAGCGCCTTCAATATCTTTCTTAACTTCACTTTTAATTTGAAAAGTTGAATTAAAAAGAGCTAATAATTCGTCTGGTGTATTTGTGTCTCTCGTTGTAAATCTGTAGGAATCCCAATTATCTTTACTTCCTATCCCTACTGTGGTTTCTGTATTGCCAATATCTACAGCAATTATGTTCCTCATTGTATTACCTCCATATTGTCAATTAATCGAATTCCTTCTACATAAGCAGCAGTAATTAACAATAATTTCTCCTGATTTTTATCTGGTGTTTCAAAATATTTTGGGTCTACAAAATTTAAATAATCATACTCAATATCATTTTCATTGAATAATTCTTTGCCAAAAGCTTCAGCTTGTTGAATGTCTTGATTTTGAAAGAAGTGTTCTTTTGTATTCTTGAGAATTTGAAAAATATTCCTAGCAATATTAATACCGCTTTTAGATAGTAAACGATTTCTACTACTCATAGCTAATCCATATTCATCTCTAATTATTTCTGCTTCTATTATTTTTAAATTATTGCTTTTATTAGCAAAAAATTCTTTAACTAGATAAAGTTGTTGAGCGTCTTTTTTTCCAAAAACTGCTGATGTTGGGTTTACTAATTCAAACAACCTGTTGACAACAGTTAAGACCCCATCGAAATGACCTGGCCTGTGAGCGCCTTCAAACAAACTTCCTTTTTCTCCAGATTCTATTTCATCTAGTTCTACAAAATCTTTTGGGTAAATGTAATTTTCATCTGGTACGAATATATAATCAACTTCCTCTTTTCTTAAGAGTTCTATATCTTTATCAAGGTCAATCGGATAATTATCGTAATCACTTTCATCATTAAATTGCCTTTTATTAACAAAGATCGAAACAATTGTTTTGCCATTTGTAGACTGCTTTCCAAGTTTAACTAATGACAAATGTCCTTTATGCAATGCTCCCATTGTTGGAATAAAACATTTCTCTTCAAGAAATATTTTTTTATCGATTTCATTTATTATTCTTGTCATATCGTGCCCTAAATATGGTGCCCGTACTTACAAATTTATATTACCTACTCTTTTAACTTTTTGACCATTAATTTTATATTCAGATTTATTCAACTCTAGCTCTAAAACTTCATATAAAGGCTCTATTACAAATAATCTATTTTTCCAGTCATAATGTGGAATAGTCAGGTTATCTTGATTAACTTCGTAATTGTTAAAAAATATGATGTCTATGTCAATTAATCTAGGTCCATATCTAAATGTGGATTCTCTCCCCATATCATTTTCTATTATCTTTATGCTTTCCAGCAATTGGTCTGGAGACCCTTTGTAATCAACTTCCAAAATCATATTTAAAAAACTATTTTGGTTTTCAAAAAGTAATGGTTCTGTTTCATAAATAGAAGACGATTTAACAATTTTCATTTTTTTAGAAAGTTTCACTATTGCTTTAGTAAGGTTGTCAGCTCTATCTCCAATATTTGAACCTAAAGAAAGATAAATACTATTTAAATTTTTCACTGTAAGTAACTGATAAATTATTTGTTTTTTCTTTCAAAATAGTATCTGGTTTATGAACTGTCACAATGATTTCAAATATTTTTACATTACTTTCGGAATTATATTTTTTATAAATTTCTTGGGTAATTTTTTTTGATAATGTCTCGATGAGGTTAAAGCTTTCAGTTTTGACAATTCCAATTACATCATCCACTACGTTTTCATAGTTAATTGTGTCATATATTTCATCACCTTGAAAAGTATCTATAGTAATTTTTACATCTACAAGGAATTTTTGATCACTTGACTTTTCAATTTCGTAGATTCCGTGTTTTCCTGATGTTTTGATCCCAAGAATATTTATGTCATATGACATTTTTTAAGTATTTGGAATAAGGGCAATAGCCTTTGGAGATAGTGGCTTCTCTAATATCTTTTCTAATATTGTTCTAGCTAAAATTGGATCGTCTAAAAGTTCAGAATAAATTAAATATCCAGCAAGTATACCTGGCACCTCTTCATCTAAGTACTCTCTGTGTATTAGAAGCTTTCTTTCTTTGTCTGATAGTGCTTCTTTTATTGCCTCAAATATTATATTTAATGACTCCTTTGGGACATCATCTGCAAGAGGATAGTGGTAAGTCCTGAATCCTACCTCTTGATAGTTCTTTAAATTGAAATCTGAGTCTAACAAAGAGAAAATTGCATTTATTCCTTGACTCTTAATCCACTGGATTTCTTCTTCTCTTCTAATTTTCCTTGGTGTTAATCCACCACCACCAATACATTCAGAAACTGCTAGTTTTCCTTCAATAATCCAGTTAAAGTCATTTGGTTTTAAACCAGCCATATTTCCTTTCTGTAAACACAATAATAGCTTACACTAATTACTAATTTGTTAGATGCATTCTCACTAGTGAAACCCCAGAATCAACGCAGTGTTTAAATAAATCAGAATTTGACATTGGAATATTTTTAATAAATTTCTTTTTTGAATACCCAACAATCAAGGGAAAGTTTTCTTTAAGTTCTTTGATATTAAGCAATAAATCAACAGAGTCAGATAAATTTTTACCAAACCCTAAACCTGGATCAATTGCGATTTGTTCTTCCCTAACTCCCAAACTTATTAGTGATTTTATTTTTGAATTTAGGTGTTCCTTTACTTCCTTGACGACATCTTTATAAATCATTTTATGATGCAAAGATTCTGATTTAGGATGTCTATGAACTAAGATGATTTTTGATTTTGAATCAACGGCTAATCGAATCATTTCTTCTTTCATGAAGCCACTTACATCATTGATTATTTCAAAGTTATTTTCAACTGCATGTTTTGTAACAATTGGATTAAATGAATCAATTGAAAATGAAAATTTATTTTGATTTATATTTATAAAATAATTTAACCTTTTAATCTCCTCTTCAGTTGTGACACTATCAAATCCTGGTTTTGTTGAAGCACAACCAACATCAATAAAATTGATATTTTTTTGTTTTGCTGAATTCAATAACTTATTTAATTTAGCGTCCTTATTAAATACACCATCACCTGAAAATGAATCATTAGATAAATTTATAATTCCTAATATTTTTGAATTATCTAAAGATAATGCACGATTCCAATTGGACAATTTCTAAAAATTTAATATGGCTTCATTACGAAGCGTGTGGTCGATTTCGTAGATTCCAGTACTGTAAGTTGTTTCAAATTCAGTTTGGGAATTTTCAATATTTAACAAACTTGAACACATGTGATTTGCACTTATTTTTACCATTACTCCTTTAGGATCAAGTGCATTTTGGATTTCAATTGCTATATTTTTTGTTAGAGTTTCCTGCAAAGTTAAATTATTTGAAAGTATATTTACGAGTTCACTAAATTTAGAAACTCCCGCTATTTTGCTATTTGGATAAACAGCTATATTGACCAAGCCTGTAAAAGGAAGTAAGTGATGCTCACATAAGCTAACAAAATTTATTCCTTTTAAGTAGATAGGTTGATTATGTTCTACGTTGTCAAGATTAGTTAAAATTTCAGATGGTAAGTGTGATTTGTGTAATTTTAACTCTATTTGATCAAGAAACTTTTTGGAAAGTTTCATTATTTCCTCTTCTGATTTGTCAGTCTTTGTTTTTAAAAATTCGAAAAGAGCAATCTCAATATTGCTCTTAGTTTCATTTATAGAACTCATTAAGCAAGCCTTAGGCTTTTTCCAGAACCGGTTATTTTAACTTTTGCAATAGTTTTAAAAATATCTGCTACTTCGTCTTTGTTTAATGTCTCTTTTTCCATTAACTGTTTGACCATTGCATCCATTTGTTTCTTAAATTTCTTCAGAATCTTTCCAGCAATTACATGTGCATCGTTTAACAAATTTCTTACTTCGTCGTCAATAGAAGAAGCTATTTCATCGGAGTAATCTTGTTGTCTTCCGTAATCTCTTCCTAGAAATACTTCATTAGATCCTTTTCCGTAAAGCATTGGCCCTAGCTTTTCACTCATCCCAAATTCCATAACCATTCTTCTTGCTATGTCTGTAGCTTTTTCTATGTCGTTTGAAGCACCTGTTGTAGGATCAGCAAAAATTAATTCTTCTGCCACTCGACCTCCCATCAACATTGCAAGCCTATCTTTAAGCTCAGCTTTGGATGAAAGATACTTTTCACTATCAGGAAGTGCTTGAGTATAACCTAAAGCTCGACCACGGGGAATAATGGTAACTTTGTGGATAGGATCAGCATTAGGAAGAGCCCATCCAACTAAGGCATGGCCTGTTTCATGATAAGCGATAATTAATTTTTCTTCTTCGGTCATTATTTGGCTTTTCTTTTCTGGACCAGCCATGACCCTATCTATGGAATTTTCAATATCTGCAATACCAATCGTTTTTTTATTTTTTCTTGCTGCTAATAAAGCTGCTTCATTTAATAAATTTGCTAGATCGGCTCCAGTAAAACCGGGTGTTTGTTTTGCTAATGTTTCAAAATTGACATTTTTTGCTAATGGCTTATCTTTTGCATGAACTTTAAGTATTTGTGTTCTTCCAGATAAATCTGGCCTACCAACAATGACTTGTCTATCAAATCTACCGGGCCTTAGAAGTGCAGGGTCTAAAACATCTGGTCTATTAGTCGCAGCCATAAGGATTACGCCCTGATTTGCTTCAAACCCATCCATCTCAACTAAAAGTTGGTTTAATGTTTGCTCCCGCTCATCATGACCTCCGCCTAAACCAGCCCCTCTCATTCTTCCAACTGCGTCAATTTCATCGATAAAAATTATTGCTGGAGATGCTTCTTTAGCTTTTTTAAATAGATCTCTAACTCTACTTGCTCCAACTCCGACAATCTTCATCTAGTTCTTTTGCCTTTGATTTTCCAAATTGCATTATTTGATTTCCGTTTGATCTAACCTGGGAAAACATATAAAACATGAAAGCAGCTAAGAATAGCCAAGGTAAAAATGCAAAAAAGTAGTCCTGAAATCCTGCAGGTTCTGTGTCTGTATTTAAAATAATATCTTGATCTACAAGGAGTTGAAAGACTTCTCCTTCAAAACCTTCTGGATACTCTGTTTGATAAATTGTGTCATCATTATTTAATTTAAATTCAACAAGATTGGACTGTTCTTTTATAGTTGCTTCAGATACATTTCCAGACTGTATGTCATTTTTAAATATTGTGAAAGATTTACTTTCTGGTGAGTTTACAGTTGAATTATATTGCTGTACTCCAAAAAATATTAAAAGACCAAGCCCAACATAGAGAAGAAAAGACCTGTTATTACTTTTGTTTTCTTTTTTATTTTCCATCTTCTTAATTTAATACTGTTGAGTTTAAAAGCAATAGTGAGATTTATGACAAAACGCCAAGGTAAGGGAGTTCTCTATATTTTCCTTCGTAATCGAGACCATATCCAACAACAAATTCTGGTCCTATCTCAAATCCTGAATATTTTATGTCTACTGGTTCAGTTGCAACATCTTTTTTTATAAACATACACAATATTTCAATGGTTTTTGGGTTTCTAGATTCAAGCAAATTTTTTAAGTGAGATATAGTCAAACCTGTATCAAAAATATCTTCAACAATTAATATATTTTTTCCAGTTATATCTATATCTAAATCCTTATCAATTTTTATTTGACCAGTAGATTTTGTTCCTTCATAAGATTGGATGCTCATAAATTCGAATGTTACATCTACATTGAGCTGCTTTGCTAAGTCGCTGATCACAATAAACGCACCTTTTAGGATTCCAACTATTACAAGTTCTTCTCCCGAGTAGTCTTTGTTGATTCTTTCAGCTAGTTCTTTAACTTTTTGTTCAATTTCATCTTGTTCAATTAGGACTTTAGATACTTTCAAAATTGCTCTTTTCTATTGAAGTTGTAATTATATGTTTGTTGTTTTCTGAATCAAAATCTTTTACTAAATCACTTTTTCTAACCCCTGGAATCCATATGACTTCATTTGCAATTTTTGCAATAGGCCAAACTTCTCTGAGAGGTTCTTTAACTCCAAAAGACCTCAATACCTCAGATACTTTCTGTGATGAACCATTAATTGAAATCTTGTCACCACTAGAGATTGAGGATAGATTGAAATTTTCCACGAAATTTTGCGGTACTCCAAGTTTCCAGTTGTTTGAATAATTACATTTTGTAGCTTGTTGAAAATTAAAATAACCGAAAGTCATATCTTTATCAGAATTTAATTTCCACATTTCTTTTTCAATAAATACAACTAAACCAGATTGATTAGAAACCACCCAGTTTTTGTGATAACTTACATGGCTTCCACTAGTAATTGATGAAAATATTTTTTTCAAATCATCTCCTTGGAGGCCACTTTGTCCAATAGATGAAGAGATTAAAGAAATTAAGTAATTTGATCTTGAATCATTTTCCTGAATAAGTAAAAGCGGTACTTCAAAATATCCTTTTGCAAACTTAATAAATTTTCTTACTTCTACTTTATTTTCAAGCAGCACCTCTATTTCCAAAATTAAATTGAAAATTTTTTTATTTATCTCTCCTGGAAATCTTTCATCTACTTCTGGTATTAGTTGGTTTCTAATCCAATTTCTAGAAATTTCATTATTTTGGTTTGTAGTATCTTCAGTAAATGCAATATTATTTTTTATTGCATAATCTTGGATCTCAGACTTCTTTGTATTTATTAATGGTCTTAATAAATTTTCATTTTCAGCTTTGATTGATGTTAGCCCTTTTAGCCTGGTACCTCTAAATAGATTAATCAAAAAAGTTTCAACTTTATCATCTTTATGATGACCTGTTACTAATATTTCATTTTTTTTAAGATTATCAAATAATAAACCGTACCTTTTTTCTCTCATTTTTGTTTCGGAGGCGTTTTCTTCTAAATCTGTAATTATATTTTCATGGCTTGTTTCAAGATTTTTTGCAATTTCTTCAGCAGATTTTTGTAATAAACTAGAGTCTTTCTGATTATGATTAACAAAAATTGTTCTATAAGACAGATTTAGTTCTTTAAAGATTGAAGCTAATACCGCACTATCAACACCTCCGCTAAGTGCTAAAACATATTCATTGTTCTTATTAACTAATTTGAGTATCTTATTTTTAATATCTGTCATAAAGAAAAAGTTTTTTTATTTCTCTATAACCTTATATCTTTTTCGAGTTACTTGTCTGAAATATTGAATAACGTTTCCAAGAATTACTAATGTTGCTATAGCAACAGTTGTTGGAATTAAAAATCTGTAGGTCCATGCTACATCTTCAATTTGCTCTGGTGGCTCTTCAACCACGATCGCTGGAGTTGGTACTTCTCCTTCAGTATGGTCGTCTGCAATTACAATTCCTGCAGGAGAGAACAAAATTAATAAACCCAAAATTAAAAGAAACTTTTTCACAATATGAGACTACTAAAAGAAATTAGAAATAAGAAGAATTTAATGATTTTTATTTACCGATTGCTAAATGTTTAATCTGTATTTTTCAGAAAATTTAATCAACTTAGTTTGATTTATGTCTTTTACTTTGTAGTCTTCAATGTCTTTTGGAACATTCACAGATTTTTTTAGTGTTGTTAGTTCTTTAAATAGTTTTAAAAGTTCAAAATTGTTAGATATAGTTTCAGCATGCCTCTCACCACCTCTAACTGTCTTTTTCCAATTGTCTACATCATTTAAAATTAAATCAATATTTTCATATTTTTGAAGAAGCAAAGCTGCAGTCTTTTGACCTATTCCCTTCATTCCTGGAATTCCATCAGAACTATCTCCTGTAAGAGCAAGAAAATCCGGTATCTGATTTGGCAAGATACCAAATTTTTCTTTTACTCCTTTATCGTTTGTAAAAGTTTTATACCTAGTCGAATACATTACAACTTCATCTCCTTTTACACATTGCATTAAATCTTTATCTAATGATCCAATTATGATCTTTATATTTTTGTCACTAAATTGTTCACATACCGATGCAATTCCATCATCAGCTTCATATTTCTTCATAGACAAAAGGGTTATTCCAAGTAATTTTGTTACTTCCTCTGCTAGAGGAAATTGATTAAGGATATCCGGATCAATATCGTTACTGGATTTATAACCGTCATAAAGCTCATTACGAAATGACTCAACTGTTGAATCAAAAGATACGCACAAATATTTATATTGTTTTTTTAAGGAGTTGAGGTGAGTTATATATCCCTTTAATGCTCCAACTTCAGTTCCACCTGGTGAAATTCTACTTGGGTAACCAAAATGCGACCTAAATAATTCATATGTACCATCAACAATATATAGCTCCATATTTTGATTTTACTTCATGAAAATAAATCGTGGAAAGCAAAAATCCCGATTGATCTTGCGACCCTTCGGGATTTTCTGTTCTATCTTCTTTTCTATCTTTCGATTTCTTTTCCGATAGTGTTCTATAAATATACGTTAGTTTTTATTCTTATGCAAGATATTTACTAATCTATTTTTCGCGAGGTTTATAAGAAGTTTTTAATTATTTTTTTAAACAATTGTGGCTCTAGAAGAAAACAATCATGGCCTTTAGTAGATTCGATGATTTTATATTCAGTGTCTATTTTATATTCTCTTAAAATTTCAACAAATTCTTTTTGCTCTTCAGGATAGAAACAGACATCTGAATCAACAGAAATTACAAGGGTTTTAATATCTCTTAGGTTATATATGCTTTCTGTTTCTAAATTAAAATTTTGCCAGCCTTTAATTATTGAGTTATATGATTCTGGAGTAAACCTCTCAATGAATTTTTCGCCTTGATGCATCATATAAGATTCCTGTGAAGTAGCTAAAAACCCCTCAATTGTATCTTCACTATATAAGCTTTTATTTTTAGCTCTTGTAGAAAGCAACTCCAAGGAAATATATGTTTTATGAGCAATCATTCTTGCAAGAGATAGATATTCATTCTGACGATTTCTTGAATCCTTACTTAGATCTAATATATATCCTTGCTCAAGATTATGTAAAAGCTGCAAAGTAGATAGCTTATATCCACTTGATATTGATATAAACTTGTTTACAAAGTCAGGATATAAAGTACAAAACTCAAGAGCCATTAACCCTCCAATAGAAGGTCCAATTACAGCCTCTAAATGGGTGACTCCAATATGGTCTAGGAGTAATTTTTGCGATTCTTCAATATCTTTAAAAGAAATATGTGGAAAATCATATCCATAAGTATCTCCTGTGGTGGAATTTTTAGAGTTGGGACCAGTAGAGCCGTAACACCCACCCAAGTAATTGGCACAAACAACAAAGTATTTGTTGGTATCAATTATTTTATTTGGTCCAACGAATTCGTCCCACCAACCTGTTTCTAGTTCTTCATTCCAAGGAATTTCTGGAAAATCTTCACTAGAAAAGTTGCCCGACAATAATTGGCTTCCAGTTAAAGCATGGAAGATTAAGACACCATTTTTTCCATCTTTTGATAATTCTCCATATGTTGAGTAGGCAATTTCAACCTCTTTAAGTATCTCACCCGTTTCAAGTGTAAATTGTGGAATGAAAAACTTATTAAAGCTATTTTGTACTTTCAAGTGCTTGTGAAAGATCCTCAATGATATCGTCAATATCTTCAATACCTATTGAAAGTCTTATTAGTTCAGGTGGTGATCCTGCTGCAATAAGTTGGTCTTCATCTAATTGGGAATGTGTAGTTGTTGCTGGGTGAATAGCTAAAGATCTAGTGTCTCCAACATTAGCAACATGTCTGAACATTTTTAAATTGTCTATAAATTTTTGTCCAGCATCTTTTCCGCCTTTAATCCCAAAGACCACCATTGTTCCACCAGTACCTTTTAAATACTTTTCTGACAGATCATATGCTGGATCATCTTTGAGTCCAGGAAACCTAACCCACTCTACAAGCTCGTGTTTTGTCAAATATTCCGCAGCTTTAATTGCATTTTCACAATGACGCTCCATTCTTAGAGCTAGTGTTTCAAGGCCACTCATAACTTCAAAAGCAGTATCTGGAGACATATTTGCACCAAGATTTCTCAAAGGAACTGTTCTCAATCTGAGTGAGTATGCAACATTTCCTAAATCACCAAGGTCATGGCCCCATCTCATACCTCCATAGCTGGTATCGGGTTTATCATAAAGTGGGAAATTACCATTGCCCCAATCAAAGCCACCTTTTTCAATCACTGCACCTGCAATAACTCTTCCATGACCAGACATCCATTTAGTTAATGAGTAGACAACGATGTCCGCACCATATTCAAAGGGTTTTAGTATGGCTGATGTTGTGAAGGTAGCGTCAACAATTAAAGGAATTCCCTTTGAATGTGCGATATCTGCTAAAGCAGATATGTCAGCAACAACTAATCCTGGATTGGTTATTGTTTCACAATAAATTGCTCGAGTCTTTTCATCAATTGCTGCTTCAACAGCTTCTAAATCAGTAATGTCGACTTTTTTAGAATTGATACCATATTCTGGCAAGATATTATCAAACATTGTATAGGTTCCACCGTAAAGTTGATTAGCAGTAACAAAGTTGTCCCCCTGACTCATGATGTTGATTAGCGAGTACATAACAGCAGAGGTTCCTGAAGATAATGCTACACACATAGCACCTTCTTCAAGGGCTGTTAATCTGGCTTCCAATGCTCCAACTGTTGGGTTGCCTAATCTGGAATAAATATTGCCAAACTCTTTTAAGCCAAATAGGTTTGCAGCGTGTTCGGTATTGTTAAATTGATAAGCTGTTGTTCTGTAAATAGGAACTGTTATTGATCCTTCAGAATTTTCATCAGAATCCCAACCTGCATGTATTAGTTTTGAATTAAACTTCATATATTTCTCCTTTAATTTGGAGAAGGACTTTGACTATTTAGTTGCATTTCTGCCACATCTTTAGGCACCTTGGATAGTCTTCCAGGTTGCCGAGGTCTTAACCTTCTCTATATGCTTATGAAAATTATATCAAAGTATTTTGATTTAACTAAATATTTTCTATTTTTTCCCAGTTTCTATTTGAATGTCCAAAATGAGAAAAAAGTGTATCAGTTTTATAATTAACGCTTGTTAAATTTAGTCTTTCAATAATCGCACCGGGTTTCATATCAAAAGCCCTTACAAAATCATTAAGTTTCTTTTCATCAACTTTAAGAGTATCGAAAGTTTCAATAGTCAATTCATAAGGTTCAGCTTTTCCAATTGCATAAGAAACTCTCACAAGGCATTCCTCTGCAAGTTCATGGGCTACAATATTTTTAGCTAAATGCCTAGCAGCATAAGCTGCAGATCTATCTACTTTGCTAGGATCTTTGCCTGAAAACGCTCCACCACCAACAGGTACTGAAGGTCCGTATGCGTCAACAACTATTTTTCTTCCTGTCAAACCTGTATCCCCAGCTGGTCCTCCTTTGACAAATGAGCCAGACGGATTTAAATCTAATTCATACTCTCCTGAAACATGTTTAGAAACAATTTCAGAAACTTCATTATGAAGAGCTTCCATGTCGATATCTTTGTGGTGCTGAGTTGAAACAACAACTTTTGTTTTCTCTCCTCCACTTGTAACTTGTACTTTTGAATCAAGATCTAGCAACTCATTTGAGTTTTGAAGGTCCCATAAGTCTTTTTGTATATTTCTTGATTTATCAAATGTTGGTGGCATAAATGATTCTGTCTTATTTGTGGCAAATCCTACCATGATTCCCTGATCTCCAGCACCTTGATCTTCATCGTCTTCAACTGCTGCGCGGATTTCCTCGGACTGTGGCGTTAGCTCATTAAAAATAGATAAATTTTGTAGATCAAAATCTTCGAAACTCGTTTTTATTGTTTTATTTAAAGCTTCATTAACAATGTTGATTACATCTTCTGTTGTAATATTGGCAATTTCACTTATTTCTCCTCCAACGAGAACTAAACCGCCTTTTTTTGTACCAGTAAGAAAAGTCTCTACTGCAACTCTTGATGAACTGTTATTTTCTAATGCCTTAGTCAAGACATAATCTGAGATCAAATCTGCAATTTTATCTGGATGGCCGGGTGAAACTGTTTCAGCTGTTACAAATTTAGTCACTTTTCCTCCAATTAAATTTTTTGCAAAAGTTTTGGAAATACCATTTTTTGTTGTAAAACCACATCAAAAAGCACCTTAGTTGGTATTCTAGGTTGCTGAGGATTTCCTCTCTATATGCAAACCTAATGGTAATAAAAGAAATATTTTTTTCAAAGGACATATGTAAAAGATTAAATTACTAAATTAGGTAACCTTCTTATATGTTCAGCGAGATAAAAAAAATATCAAGCCTTCTTTTATCAGTAGCTTTTTCTTCGATAGGTTTTATAGCTTCAATAACCGTTACTGTGCTGGCGGCAAGAGAGGTATCTAGCAATCCACTTTTTGTCGGCTTTCCAAATGCTGTCGGAGTGGGTGGTGCAGTCCTTGGGACAAGAATGATATATTTAATATCAAAAACTAATTCTCAACTTAATGCACTGGCTTTTACCTTTTTAATAGGTGCCTTTGGGGGAGCAATTATGTTTTATAGTCTTATAATTGACTCTTTTTTGCTTCTCTTGCTTGGAGCTTTCATCTTAGGAATTGGACAATCAGCAACACTTCAAACCAGGTACGCAGCTTCATTTGTGGCAGGTACGAAATTTAAAGCTACTGCATTGTCTCTAGCAGTTTGGTTTTCAGTTTTTGGTTCTGTATTTGGACCACGTATGGTTGGAAGCTATTCAAATTTTTTTGAAAATATATTTAACTCTGACCTAATCGTTGGTTATGTAATTGCGTTCGTTGGAATGCTATTTGCAGCGGCCTCTCTGTTCACATTTACTTCAAAAAAAAGTATTTTAAGGAGCCCAAGTGATTTAGAAAGTGAATCAAGTGATCAAAGTTCTGAAAGAAAAAATGGTAACTTATTATCGCTTCTATTAGTTTTAAATCATTTCACAATGGTTGTAATAATGTCTGCTACACCATTGCATATACAAGATATAGGTGAAACCGTTCAGCTAGTTGGAATTATTATTAGCTATCACACTTTAGGGATGTTTCTATTTTCACCCATTCTCGGAAATTATGTAGATAAATATGGATACAAGAAATTTACATATGTAGGAACAGTAATTTTATTTATAAGTTGCTTAATTACTTTAATTAATTCTGGACCTACTGCATTAAAAATAGGTTTATACCTATTAGGACTTGGATGGAATTTTAATTATGTTGCAATTAGTGCAGCTATTTCAAAATTTTCAATCAAGTACAGAACTCCTCTAAACATAAAAAGCGACTCTTTTGTTTTCTTAGGTAGTTTTGTAGCTCATACGTCTTTAGGCTTAAGCTACTTGCTAATTGGATTTAAAGGTTTATCTTTTGTAGGAATTGCTGTAAGTGTTTTTTTATTTTACAATTTAAAAAATCTAAATAAGTTAAATATTGAATGAATAAAAATTTTTCAAAAGCTGAAAAAAGTTTGATAGAAAGTGATCCAAAATTAGGAAAAGTTATTGAAAATAACGGTCATTTACAATTTTCAATCAAAAAAATAGACCCGTTTAATGAATTAGTAAATATTGTTATTTCACAGTTCATTTCCACAAAAGCTGCCAAAGGCATCAAAGAAAAAATGTTGAAGCAACTCAATGAAGAAAGTTTTAAAATTTTAAGTTTCAAAAACCTTACTGTCAGTCAAATAAAAAGCCTCGGATTAAGTAAAAACAAGGCTAAGTCTATTAAATCGTTAGTGTTGTTCTTTAGTCAAAATCCAAATTCTAAAAATCTCTATAGGCTGTCCGAGGAAGAACGATACGATAATCTAATTAAAATTTTTGGAATCGGTAAATGGAGTATTGAGATGTTTGAGATGTTTTGTGTTAGAAACAAAAATATTTTTTCTAGCGGAGATGCTGCTATTAGGGTCGCAATGGAAGAACTTAAAATGGTCAAAAAAACTAGCGATTTTGAAAAATATGATAAATATGCAAAAAAGTGGGACCCTTATAAAACTATTGCGTGCTTACATCTTTGGCAATTTATTGAATCTTAGGCTGAAACAAGCACATCTTTAACTGGATGTGGTATCGGGGTTGGCCTTATTTCAAGGGATTCATCTATATCAAAATTGTCAATATTTTGAACAAATTTGTAGATTACATTTTTGTAAATATAGCTTGCAAAGAACTTACCTAAACATGTATGAGCCCCTCCAGCAAATGGAAAATAAGCTTTGTTATGATAGTTTGGATCAATAAATCTATATGGATCAAAAGTATCTGGATTGTCCCAGTACCTATCATCGTGATGTAAAAGTAATGGACTTATCGTCACATAAGTGCCTGCTTTAAGTGGGTAACTCTGAATTTCGGTATCCCTTACAACATATCTGATTGAAAATGGCACAGGTGGATAATATCTCATAGCTTCTTTAAATATTGATTCCCCTACTAATCCATTCTTCAATGAGGAGATGTCAGAATGATTAACTTCATTTGCTTCTTTAATTAAGTCATTCCTGAAATCTACATTTTGAGACAAACTATAAATTGAATTTGTAAGAGTGATAGTTGTAGTGTCATGAGCTGCCAACAGTAAAAAAATCATATGTTCAGCTATCTCAAAATTTGTTAATCCCGCATCCCCTTTATTTGTATTTACTAATTCAGCAAATAAAGTCTTTTTACTGTCATCATTAATAAGTCCTGCTTTTGATTCAAAATAATCAAGCAAAAACTCACGTGCTTTGAGTCCTTTTTTCATTTTGGTAAATGGCAGTGGCCACCTTATTGCAGAAGTTGCAGAGGCAATTGAATCCATAAAAAGTTTGTTCAACTTTTCAGATTCGTCTTGTTTTACATCAAGAAAAAAAAGACTTAGAGAAATATCAAACATGAGCTGTTTAACAGATTGATACAAATTAAAGCTCCCAGCTTTCTTTAAGTTTTCTACCCATTGATTAATAATTGGTTGAATGATTTCTAAATATCCATGAATTGCATCGTGTCGAAAAGAATCTTGCAGTAAAGTTCTATGATATTTATGATCATCAAAATCTCTTAACATTAACCCATTTTCAAAAGTTGGTCCTAGTGATACAGCCCAACCTTCTTTGGAAGAAAATAGATCGTCTTTATCTAAAAAAATATCTTTTGTAGCCTCTGGGGTTAAAAGTGCAATAAACTTTTCATTTAACAATGAAATCTGAAATACATCTCCATATTTTTCTTGCATTTCAGAAGTAAATTTAAGCGCATTACGTTGAAAAGGTAAAGAATGACCAATGATAGGAAGGCTTGGAATTACTGGAACTGTCATGTAAATATTTTACAATTTAAAATTAAAGTTTAAAAAGAAAAAAGCATATTTCTATTAGATATCAAACTGCATCAAATCTTTACCAACTACAATTTCTCCATCAAAATGTTTAGCAATTCTCTCTACTAAGACATCTTCATCAAAAACAGGAGGTACAAAATGGTTTAAGACTAATTTTTTAACACTTGCATTACTGGCTAATACCCCAATTTCTTCTGGGGTTGTATGATAATCACTTATATTTTCAATCGTGTCCGATGACATTCGTACTGGATCATAATCCAAACCCACAAACACTTCATGTACTAAAATATCGGCATCTTTTGAAGATTTTTCTAGAACCTCACAGTATCGAGTATCTCCAGAAAAAATTATATTTTTTGGTCCAAGAATAAATTTATACCCAAATGCAGGATCAACAGGATGGTGGTCCACTTTTACACTTTCTATGGTTGCGTTATCAAGCTCGATTTTTAATTCATCATTAATTTCGGTAATTTCATATGCTAATCCCTCTACGTTAGGTCTTTTCTCCCATTCTTTTCGTAAATCTAATTCTTCTTTATAAGCTTCAAAGATTTTATCGAAATGGCTTTTTAGACCTTTTGGGCCAAATACTTTAAATTTAGTTTCTCGCCCAGTGTGCCACCCAGATATGAATAATTGATATAAGTCAACAATATGATCTGAGTGTAAATGGGTAATAAAAAAATAGTCTATTTCTCCTGGCTTTATTCCTGCTTCACTAAGCCTTTGAGTGACTCCCGAACCAGCATCAATTAAATAATTTGTTCCTTCATAGGACACTAAACTACTTGGTCCATATCTTAAATGACTTGGACTTGGACAACCTGTACCTAAAAGGGTCAATTTGTTCATATTATTAAACCTCTAGTGACAAGTTGCTTAAGACTACTTGCGGCCTCATACCAGAACTTATGTCTGCCATAGCTATTTCAACTTTGACCGCAAATTCGTACATCTCTCTTGATATGTTCTGTTGAATGATTATTGAGTTAGTTAAATACTCAAGACAACTAACAATAAGTGAATTAAGAGTTAAAGATTTATCATCAAGATTATCAATGACTTTCTTACATTCGTTTACTAGAGCAAATGAGTGGATCAAATTACTTAACTCTTTTTTTTGGATAGTTAAAATATCTAAAATTTTTTTAAAAGACTGATTTCCATCAACTATTTCAAAATCTAAAAAATCAATAAAGTCTTCATCTGAATAATTAAACTTTATATCTTTATCAGTATCAACAAAAATAGTTCTACATCTACTTTTTATAGTTGAGAGAATCATATTGTTTGAATCATCTCTACTGTGAGACCAAAAATTCCCAGTAGACAGTATCAAAAATACACTTGTTTTTGATGGCTCTTCTATAGTCTTTAATAGTGCATTTGATGCTTCCTCAGTCAAAGATTTTAGTGGTGGAAATATGACGACCTTATATCTTCCCTCAATTGGAGAAAGATTATCTTGTGTTATAACTGTCCTAATATCTTCAACACCTAATGTACGAAGATTGTCAGATTCAACTATTTTTATATCTGGATGGGCATCTATAGATTCATCGTTAAACGCAATAAGGCCCGCAAATTTTTTTGCTTGTTTGATAAGTTCTCTTGACGAGTTTGAAAACAGAAGATAGGCATGGAATACGCCATCTAGTTCTTTTTCAAGTGATTTATTAAGCTTTGTCAATTCCTAACCAGTTACATATTTTCATCAAATTTTCTTCTAAATTTTTTTCAGCGTCTAATACTAAGAAGCTTTCTGAAAATTCTTTTGAAAGCCTCAAATATCCTTCTCTTATATTTTGAAAAAACTCTATTTTGTCACTACCAATTCTGTCAGCAACTTTTTGACGATCTAAGGAAACTAATGGATCAATATCAAGTAAAACAACTTTTTCTGGCCAGAAACCTCCAATAGCAATATCGTTTAATTGATAGATTTTTTCATAGCCTAATTCTCTTCCAACACCCTGGTAAGCAACAGAGGAATATGCACTTCTATCTGACAAAATTTTTATTTCATTTTGAATTGATGGTTTTATAAGCTCGTTTACTAATTGAGATCTTTGAGCACAAAATAATAAGGCTTCTGTGAGAGGGTCAACTTTGTAGTCATGGCTTAATAATAACTCCCTTATACCTTCACCAACTTTAGTTCCGCCTGGTTCTCTGACAATCTTATTTTCTGTTTTGTTCTCATCTAAAATTTTTGAAAGCTGTTCAATGATGCTTGACTTTCCAGATCCATCAATCCCTTCAAAAGCTACATAGTCACAATTCATAATGGTTCATCTTCATCAGTATCAAGGTTTAATCTTAACTTGTTAAAATTGGAATTTTCAAATCCAAAATCTTTAATTATCGTTCTGTACCCTTTAACAAAAGTAATTAAACCAGAAAGCAAAATAAACCCAGAGCTTATTCTTAAAACAAAAAGTACTCCATCAAACTCAAAATATTGATTTATAAAATTTGCGGCAAATCCAGAAATAAATAGTGAAAGTAGGATTGAGAGTCTACCAATTGTATAAAAATTACCAAATACTCTTCCTCTTAAATTTTTATCTGTTGTGCTTTGAAGATAACTTATAGTTAATAAGTAAACAGATCCTGATCCTATTCCTGAAATAAAAATAAAAAATAAGATTGTTGAAAATTCTGATGAGTTAAATGCAAATAAAAGTGA
>LUMN01000142.1_pt1 | contig 31014 bp, 55 predicted proteins | sample 729991 | NCBI WGS metagenome assembly LUMN01 (sample SAMN03860262, study PRJNA289734) | marine metagenome | biome: seawater column; feature: ocean; material: water; isolation source: Red Sea water column Station 22 - depth 25m | place: Saudi Arabia: Red Sea | collected 2011-10-15 | depth 25 m
CCCGGCCATCAGTATCAATCGCCCGCACCCAATAGTAGCGCTGCGTTCCGTGCGGCAGCTCATGACGGAAGGTAGTTCCCCTGGTCCGTCCGATTGCTGAGGATGCTGACCATGCAGACGTTGCGGAGGCATATACCTCGATCTCGTCGTAACCTGAAGCTCGCGGGGGCGCTGTCCAGCTTAGTAAGTTTGCTACTTCTTCAGACGTTGCAGACAGCCCGGAAGGCGCGGAGACAGCTTGGTCTGCAAAAGACACTGTGCCAGCTAGGGTGCGCGTGGAGTATTCGCTCGGTGAAGCTGGGTCTGCATACGCCGAGCTAGAGTCTTCTTGCAGCGTCAGCGTGTATCCGCCTTCAGGCTCAAAGTTCCAGTTCTCGACTACGAAAATCTTATTGCTGAAGCTCAACTCATCAATCGAAAGCTGAATACGATCTCCTGCCGCCACTTTCATGGCTTTGAAGTTCATCGGCACGATAAGACGCATTTGCTGGTTTGCTACGTTGAGCTGCTTAAATGCGATCCGTTGTGCCATATATTCACTATTTGTAAACGGCAGCTTGATCTGCTTATTGAGAGACTGGCCTCCGTCTCGCGTATTCTTGTAGCTGGTATTTTCGACAGGGATGAACTCTGTAGCCACGTAATCCGACTCTGGGTCGATAAACGTGCCTCGTATGAGGTTGAAGCGCTGGCTTCGGTTAGTCTCGGGCTGGATTTCCACATCCCCGATAATGTCATCGCCGGTAAACGAAAAGGTGGGTGCTTCGTAGGCAAGGGCCCGAATACGGAACTTGCCGCCTGACCACGTAAGGCTGCCGCCCATAGACGACAAGAGCTGCTTTATGTTGTCTGCATACGTCTCTTCTGTGGAGAGTGCGCCGTTACACGTAAAGCGCTTTTCGCTTCCCCCTGGCGTTGAGACGGTAGCGTCACAAATGTCTGCCGCTGCTGCCACCATGTCAAAATCAATGTCGGTATAGCTTATCCCCTCTGCGCCCATACCAAGCCGGGAGTCATGCAGGTAATCAGCGACGCAAAGCGCAGGATTGTCAGACCATGCCCAGGTCGTAGGGTCGTTTAGACGATGCGAGCCCGATCCCGAGATAGCTGTTTGCGTAGAGTCTAGGCGCGGATCGTAGACCTTTTTGCCTTTGACTACGGCTCGGATGTTCTGGGGTGCGCCTTGTGCCCACACCCCTTCCCCCGTCGCTGTTCCAAGCTCAAAAGCGCAAACTATGTACGCAATACCCTTCCCATCGTAATCGCTAGTCCAATCTGAAAAGGTAGTGGCTAGCTGCGTAACGTGGGTCTGCGTATCTGTTCCAAAGCGGCGATAAAAGTTTGTGACTTGGTTGGAGCCTATCGGGCCGTAGGTGCCTGACGTTACGCCTCCGGTCCCTGACCAGTCGATTGCCGACGATGGAATCTCGTCACCGTCCAAATAGATCGCTGTTATGTCCTCGATCTCATGTTGGCAGAGGCTGATCACGGTCCAGAGGGTGGAATTATCGCTTGTCCCTGGCGTCGGGGCTGTGTTGGTATAGACCACAGGGCCAGAGGTTCGCGCTTGCCCATACACGATTCTAGCGGGCTCAATGGCACTTCTGACTGTAATGTCACGCGCAGCACGGGCGCCATTTTTTCTGGCATCAGCTTCCGCCTTCTTTGCTTGATAGCTGGAGATTGCAATGCTAGATACTGCTGCCGCTGTTGCTGTCCCGACCGCTATTACTGTGCCCGCGCTGGCGCCGGTCTTTGCTGCAATCGCCGCGATAATCGCTGATTCAGCCATTAGATTCTCCAACCCTCAAGCGCGTAGCGAAGATCGACCTTCATAAGGCCCCTCATCACGGGAACAAGGGCGCCTTCAGGGACTCTCACACCCATCACATCGTCGGTCTTAGGCAGCTTCACCTTCAAAGCATCCCCTGTCTCTGTTTCTTCTGGGCTAACGGGGGGTCCAAAAACATACGTCATAAGCTCGGACAGCCCCCCTGCCTCTGCGATAATCTGCATCGCCTCCCGCTCACTCACGTACACAAGATCAGGCGCTGGGTCTTGACCTCGGTATATAGTCGCGACTTCCCGAACAAACTCACAACAATCAAAAGCGCCGTACTGGAAAGGCGAATCCTCAAACTTACGGACAGCCGTTTTGACAGCATCAAAGCGCGTCATCTTAGCTCGGAGTCACCGAAACCGCCTGGACCACCGCCACCGCCTACGCTCTCCTCCGGGCGAACGCCCGTGCCATAGACCTGTGTCCTGCCACCCCAGCGGAATTTCGCTTCCACCATCTGAGGGAGATATTTGTAAAACAGATCACCCGAAAACTCGGCCTGATGGTCTGCGTCGTTTTGCAAGCGGCCATTCGTCTTCTCAAAGGCTGCTAGCTTAGATTCGCACGTGACTCGTATCACCGACTCTGCGCCAATCGCCATCTGAATATCGTCCGCCAATCCCGCCCACATCTGTTGTGGATCACCGACGACAACGCGATCTAGGCCGATGAATCCAACTAAAACATAGACCTCACGCAGGCCAGTCTCTTTGCCTAACGCCTTTGCCGCAATCGTGGCATCAATCCCGGATAGGATCAGGTCAAGCTTGTACGGCGAAATCTTCTTGCCTTCTTCGATTGTCGAGATCGACCCAAGGTCGCCAAGGCCCGACCATGTGCGGGAAACCCCGTCCCAGTCATCCGCTGTGATCTCGCCGATATTGTCATGCAGAAATAGGGTTGAAGACGCATAGTGAAGCTCTACGAACACAACAGGGCGAACAACAGCAGCATCTACGGCTGTTGTATTTGCTGAGTTTAGACCCCGGCTCATGCGATTACGTCCTCAACGCATTGAATCGTGAAGGTTGAGATGCTGGGCGATTCATTGCTCCACGTAGTCACCGGACTGGTGAGCCTAAACTTGCCCTTTGGGTTGGTGACGGTGATGGTGGCATTGTCCGATGGAGATGCCCGTAGCTCAGGAACGAAGTCAATAGTTGCCGCCCCGGCGCTGATCGTGCTGTCTGCCACCGCCATCTTTAACTCTCCGTTTACCTCAAAGAAGTCGCCGATAAGCATCGCGTAGCTTCCTGACGACCAGCCATCGGTAATGATTTGGTTGCCGGTTTGTGATGCGCCATTGACAAGAGGGGTGCCTGTTCCATCAGCTCGACGGGTGTACGAGTGGTCCTCCAGGAAGAAATTATTGGCCGTAGCTGTAAGCTGGCTCAAAAAGCCCTGCATTACCGCCCTCTCCGAATCGAAAAGGTTCTCGTAGGTGAGGGTTACGGACCAGCGATTACCCGTCCTCTGAATCGTCTGAATCGCCCCTGTCAGAGGGGACACAAACTGCCTTGCATTAGAGACGATAGACCACTCTGTCTGGGTCGGTTTAGTCGTCGGCATCGTTAAAGGCATCAGAAACGTCTCCGTGCGAGAAGATCAGCAATCTCGGCCTTCTGCTGTCTCAACTGTGCAGTGAAGATGGCGCGGTCTTGCTCTGTCGCACCACCCGTGATGTTTACCGTTGGAGAATACACTAGGCTCCCTCCACCGGAGCGCATAGATTCATTCGTCGCAATCCGTCCGCCAGCACCCCCCATCGTTAGCACTTCAGGGCCACGTTCACCAACTACGTAAGACTCACCAGGGCGTACCTGACCGCCCAGCGCTCGGCCTGTAAGGCTCTTGGCGGAGAAGGACACCCCGGCAGCAATGATTGTCCCAGCGGCAGCGGCGCCCAGCGCGGGGCCAATAATGTTGATGCCCGATAAAGCTTTGTAGGCTTTCATAGCCGCTGCATATGAATCCGAAATGATTTGCGCGGCGTTTTCGCGCTTCTCTGCGTCAGCAAGGTTAATCGCAAGGCGAGCTGCTTGACGGGTGCTTTCGGACTTACCAGAAAGCAACGTATCTTCAAACTCTAAAAGACGCTCTGTGTTCTCTCTCGCTAGCCGTAGCCGCTCTTCATTAGCTTCCTGCTCTAGTTTCTTTTTCTTGTCCAGCCTCTCGATGTCTAAAACGGCGAACTCATCCATCAAGGCGCGTTCTGCCTGCAACAGCTGTTCATTTGCTACGCGCTGAGCTTCTGCTTCTTGTGCTGGATCACGGCCAGCTAGTGCGTCGTTTAGTCTTTCTGCCGAATCGGCTGAACCATCGAGAATGTTTTCAAACCGTTCTAGCGTTGCGGTTTGCTCCTTCACAAGGACCATGTTTGTGCTGAGCGTATCAACTAGCCGTCTAAATTCTGGGTTCGCACTTTCTGCGAGAGTGCCTGCCATCCCAGCAAGAACTTCAGCAAGGTTGTCTATGGTTTCTTCGCTACGGTTCTGCCTAAAGGTGGTAAACGCTACCGCAAGGTTAAGCGCTTGCTCTGTGCTTAGACCGAACTGCTTTGCTATCTCATTGACTTTGTCCCGAACTGACTCCAGGCCAGGATCAATGTCACCGCCTCTACGGAGCTGATTGCGGAAGTTGATGAATGCTCGACCGCCGCGATCAAAGCCTTCAGTCAGCTCGCCAACTTGAGAAACCATCTCTTGCATGGCTTCTTCCATGGCAACACGAGCGCTTGCGATCCCAAGGGCAATGTTTATCTCCGCTAGCTCTCGTGAATCTTTTGCTAGTTGCTGGATCCTCTGGCTAAGGCCCATGGCCCCAGACTCTGTGCGCTCAAACGTATTACCTAGCGTATCTAGTGCATCTTCAAGCTCGTTTACCGCCTCCTCGGATTCAAAGAGGCGAGGCATAAATACGTTTGCTATTGCTGCTGCTATTGCGATGAACGCGCCAAGGAGCGCGCCTCCAGGGCCAAAGAGGGAAGCTACCTGCGAGCCTTGCTGTCCAAGAATTACCAGCGCGTTAGTGCCCATCTGCGCTTGAATCGCAACGTCTTGAAGCTGCATCCCTAGCTGAGCAGTAGAGCCCCGCATTGCGCGGAACTTAGAGCGAGCATCAATAACTTGGCCGCCAAGACGCTTTGTTGATGCGGCAGCTCTGTCTCCTGACTTTGAAACTTGATCTAGGGCGTGAGCGGCCTTCTTTCCGCCAACTTGGTCGATTTGCAGGACTAGTCTTTCAGTGGGCATACTGGCGTCACTCCCCGATACCTAGCTAGCTTCATGATAGCTTCAACTTCCCAGCTTGCCAGCTCATTTCCGGTAAGTCTTATGTAGCTATCAATTTCGCTATAAGTATACTCCGCGAGAGAGATGTACGCCTCAAATACGTCATTGTGCGCGTCCGAAAGCGTTGGCTCTTGATCCAACTCTGCTGGACGCTTGCCGGTCGTTTTTTCTACTTGCTTTAGCGTTTCGTACCGGCTAACTGATGACCCCTCTGGACTTGCGCTCATGTACATTTGCCAGCGCCCAAATCGGACAAAATCATCAATTAGCCGTGTGTAAAATTGGCGTTTTCACTCACGAACTCAAGAAGTTGCGACACTACAGCAGGAGCGTTCTCATACAGCTTTTTCGCGTTAGTTTTTGTAAGCTTAAACTCCTTGCCGTTTTCCACAATCCCGCGCCACGCAACTGTGACGGCGACCAGTGCCTCGACATCCATCGCGTCGTAATCGAGTTCCTCTAATTTGTTTTGGGCTTTCGCGGAAATTATCTTCGATGTATGGCGCTTCTTCTGCTTTCGCCATTCCTTTGAGTCAGCGCCCATAATGGTAATAAAGACATCGGTAGGCTTGCCATCGACCGGGGAGAGGATATTTACCTCTGCCCCGGCCTCGTGCGCTACCGAAGTAGCCAGATTATCAAACTCCATAAAACCGCCCTTTATGGTTTAGATTGTTATGCAGGAGTGCGCGTAACCTTGATGTTTGAAGCATCCGATGTGTCGTATAGACCAACGAAGTCCATAGCGATAGTAATTGCGCCTTCGCCAGAAACATCAGGCTGTCCACTATTATATTTAACGTTGCCGATTTCGATGATGTAATCGTTACCAGCTACGTCAGTTAGCGTCAGAACAATGGCGCTACTTGTTTCGTTAAGGAACTTCTCATAGAGCGCTTTAGACTCAAAGTACGTGGTCAAAGTGCCGGTAAGCCTGCTCTTCCCAATAGCGGGGCGTTGAGTTGTAGCCGACCCTACAGCAAACAACGGTTCAATCCCGTTCTCTAGGCTGAACTCAAGTGCCGTAACGGTAGCAATGGCCGACCCGCCTTCCGTTATTGACCCTGTGAAGGAATCAAATGGGGTTTTGTTGCCGTCTGCGCTATAAGTGCTGGACCCAACTTGCGAGGTGTTCAGGCTAAGGTCTTTGCCAATGATCCCGAAAGTGGCATTTACCATGGAATTTGGCGCAACGCTTAGGGCTACCGAATTGATCTCGCTGCCGGTATGCCGGTGATACTCCACCGTCGCCAGATCATTAAACTCACGCTCAATAGTAAACGAGCGGCGAGTCGTTCCAGTCTTCGAAAGTCTTCGATCTGTCGATCACCGCGCAGCTTTTCCGACTCAATGCCATCCTTGGTAATACCTAGCGTGGTTCCGGTATGCGGGATCGGCGTCCACGTTGGGCTGCTCGGCGTGGTGCCATACGTCGATTCTGCCACGAAGTGCAGACTGTGTTGTGCGCCATTTGCGATAGTCATGATCGTGCCCCTGTGAATGTCTGCACGTTGATAGAAACAGGGACAAAATACCATGCCCCCTCTAATATTGCAGGACCGATGCTTACCGAACGAACCCGCAAGCTAGTCCCATTATATGTGAGAACCGTCCCACGCTTAAAATGATCTGCTACTGTATCCAGCTTATCCGGTCGCCCTGTTCCACGTGGAACCACTACATCAACTTGATAGACTGCGTTCGTTTCGTCCTTTCCAGTGTCCCCAAGGGATGCCTGAAGCGTGTCTCCTGGCAGAAAGCTAGCTCTTAAATAGGTTGTGCTAGCCGTTGGCTCGTAAGGAATATTTGGGAATGCGACGGGTGTGGAGTCCATGCCATCTAATCGAGCATCTAGCGCTGCCTGCATGTCATTGAAAAATGTACTCATCTTTTCCGACCTCGGATTCGTACGGGGCGGTCGCGCAGGTTCCTCTTGACAATGCTTTCCCACTCAGCAGCGGATATTCGCATCATTCCTGCTGGCGCTTGATGTGACCCGCTAGCAGGAGGTCCCTCTTTTCTGCCCATTTCAATGATGACCGAATACGGCTGGTTATTCGTAAAGAACATCCCTCCGTGTACCGGCACTTGGTCTACCACCTTTTCAACTCTTTGCTTTGCTTTTTTCCGCGTCTTATCCGTGGTCTTTATTATACGCTTTGAAGGTCTACGTAGAGTTGGAATCCAGCTATTGACCAGTAGCCCCGTATCGACAGGCGTCCTGTCTATTACCTTGTTCAAAAGCTCCTTCGCGGACTTTCTAAAAACGTCTTGCGGAATATCTTTAAACTTATTAACCGCTACCCTGATGCTTTTCATTTCCGAATCTGCAAGTTCGATGCGACGACGGCCCCGCTTGGCCCAATGTCGCTAATTGAGATGATGCGGAACGTATCCGACCCCACAACAACTGTATCCCCAACTTCATACGTTTTAGACTCTGCCAGCATCCTACGGTCACCTTGTAGAATAGTATTATCTGAAAGGTCAGAATCAGAATAATCAAAAAGACAAGCGTATCCCGTAAAGGTAGAAGTTGTGTCTGTCGTTGTTCCCGTCGCTGCGCTGTATGCACCTTTTGACACCCTGGTGAACGTATATTCCGCCCCGAACTTTGTGATAATTCGGGTTGCCGATTGCGTTAGCGGCGTGTAGTTGTAGCTCACGCCCGCGAAACCATTGTAGTGGGCTGGATTAGCTTTCGGATGGCCTGGGTGAGCGCTGGCGTTGAACGCTTCATGCCCTGGCTGTCTTTGTAGGTAATCCTGATGCTGTCAACTTGCTCAGCTAAAACCTCTCGCTCGGATGGGTCAAGCCGGGAGTCGCCATCAATCTCGATTTTTACCAGCTCAAAGAGCGCTGTTTTTACTTCTTTCGGTATCTCGTTTGAGTCAATCGAGTACCCGTCGATGTACAGATCATCCCTAGGAAACTGTAGGGCTTGATCTTTTGTATGCTTTACACCTTTGAATGGCAGGGACTCAAAGTAATCCATAGAGCGGTGTAGCTGCTCCGTAATCTTGGCATCAGTGCCGTAGGTGATCCCTCGGTCGTTTGCCCAAGATTTGAACTCAGCAACAGTTATGTAGGAGTTGGCGCCAGAAATGATAGAGCCGTCTTCGACAACAATAGTCATTAGCGCGTCTCCAGAACCTTAAAATCGCCCAGCTTATAGTTTTCCACTTCGGAAGGATGAACGTCTGCGGTCTTGCCATCAAGCTCGCGGTACATCTTCACTAACTTTGGCTTTGGCTTTCGCCCTGGCTTCTTCTTTTCTTCCATGGGGAACTCCAAGAGAAAGGGGGCCCGAAGGCCCCCTGGTACCTCTTAGCCAAGCAGCGTAGCGATAAAGTCGGACTTCCAAGCTTTAACGCCCCAAGCAGCGGCCACCTCGATCATGGACTTACGATAGCCACGATATACGCGGACCTCAAAGACGAGCCCGGAAACGGGGTCTTGTACGGTCATTGCGTCATCGGCAGCATCGCCACCTTCGGGGACAGCGGGAGCGCGCATTGCGATCTCCAGCGCCCGACGATGGAACGCTACGTTTGCGGTGTAGTTGTTGCCTACGGTGATGGCGTCGTTATCCGTCTCAGCAGCGCGCAGACCGGGAGCACCAATCGTGAACGAGCCACCGGAGAGGGCAGTGTTCACAACGTACTTATCGGTCGTTCCCGCAAAGGTAACGATGTCACCGGCCACGATGGTCCCGCTGCCGCCGTCTGCTGCAATGGTGGTATCACCCACGGCAGACGAAGCATCATTCAGCAGGTAGGACGTACCCGTGCCCTTGGTGTGGCTTTGAACCTGTGCGGACTCGCGCAGAGCCATACCTTGAAGCTCAAGGAGGACGCCCTGACGGAGCAGATCGCTTCCACCAGCTTCGTTAGCTTTCTGAAGCTGAGCCAGTTGGCGCAGGTTCGTACCAGCGGTAGTGCTGAGAACGAGCGAGCATTGCCCATCGTTCGACGGCATCCCGTTGTCTACCAAGATTTGGCGAAGCTCAGCAATCTCAGAGAAGTTAGAGCCGAACGGGGTGGTGCCAGCGGTGCCGAAGGCGCGGGATGCGCTCTTATACGCTTCCTCTGCTAGGTCGGCTTCCATCTCGTTTACAAGGGCCCGCATTGCCTGGGCAATCTGGTCACCATAAACGGTCTCAAAGCCCACACCGTTGTTCAGGTGCAGCATATCCTCACCCGTGTACGGGATTTGGACAGCACGGCTGTTAGAGATGGACAAGGTTTTGTTATCCACGGTCTGATCGGTCCCTTCAGGGATCGTCATAGCTTCGGATACATCAACCACGCTTGCTGCACGGGTGAACGCGGCGCGGACGGTATCGCCCTTTGCAACACGCTCGGAGCCGTTTGCGTTGATGGTAGCAGCAGGGATGAAGCCGGTTAGCTCCCGCCCAACCACATCAGCAGCGACGTAGATGTCGGCTGCGAGGTTCGTCAAAACGTTAGCCATGGTCGGCCTCCACGTTATTCGTCAAAGATTTTACCGCCTGACTTAAAGAACTCATGCCGTTGGCGCTGGTCCATTTGGTCAAATGCGGCCCTGCTAACTTCCTTCCGCGCTTCGGCTCCACCTTGCGCTTTGACGGCCCCGCCGCCACTAGCTTGACTTCCATCTATTAAGAACGGATAAGATGTCTTAATAGCGTTAGTCAAATCATCAAGAGACGAAACAGTCAGTTGCCCTGACTCATCCGTCACTCTAAGCTCGTTATCAACTAGAGTCAGCCTCTGGCTAATCTCTTTCTGTAGTAATTGTGCGCGCCCGGTATCTTTTGTCAACTGCGACGCAAGCTTAGCGGCCTCTGTCGATACCTTCTGCTGTTTGATGTCTGCGTTCATTTTATCAATAGTTTGACGAAGAGTATTTGACTCCTCTTTTTGCGCCTCAAACAATTGCTTATAGTCATTTTCCTTCTGGGCCTTTTCCTCGGCCTCTAGGCGAGCCTGGGTGCGGGCTTCTTCCCGCTCTTGCTGCACCTTCTTCTTCTCAGATAGCAGCTCGTCTACCTTAGACTTGAGCCCTTTAGTCTCTTTTTCGATGCGCTCTTGTACGGTCTGGTCTAAGCGCTCCGCAATCTGGCTTTTTACAGAGTCATCAATCTCAATATCTTGCAATAAATCGCTCATGCGTCACCCCTGGCGTTACATGGTGCGGCTCTGCCGCGTTATAAACCCGCCTGCTCAAATGCAAGCGGCTCTAGCTCTCGCAAGTCCTTCAATGATAACACTTTACCGCTATCATCAACGAAGCGACCAATCGAAAGATTCCCGCGCCTAAACAGTCTTGCCTTGGCTTTTCCTAATACCTCCTCCTGAAACGCCACAGGTTGCCGTCTAAGCCATTTCTCGTAGGTAGTAGTGTCTCTGACCGTCTTTCCCCCTCGCGGGCCGTCAGCAGGCCGTCTGGAGGTCTTATCAGGGCCCAAGTCATACTGCCCATCAACGATGAAGGCGATAGTTGAGCGGCAGTTGAAGTGGGCGGGTGGTTTCGGGTTGTTGTCGTTGTCTTCGTAGATCGTTCCGTCGAGAGATGCACAAATAACGCTAGTGTGGCTATCGAGTACCGAAATCCACTTGTATCCTTGGATCACGCCGCCGTTTTCCCTTATCACCATGTTCCTGGCGCTAATCGCGACATGGTTGGTGATGGTTCTGGCTAGGGTGGACGCCTGACGCTGCTGGGTACCCGTTAGGGCCATGATCCTTTCGGTCACCTGATCGGTGCTGTCCCCGAATAAATACCCGTCCCTAACTATTTGTGCTATCTGATAGCTCTTTCTATAACCAAAAGTTCTAAGAGAGTCCCGGATCGTGTAACCCTTCCGGGGCTCAAGCTGCATAATCTTGGTAAGCGTTGTCCCTACCGCCTGGGCCGTAGTGGGGCGCCTGATGTTGGCTCTCACATTGTCCTGCAAGAGCCGATAGTTAAAGTCCACCTCGTACTCGACGAACTCCGTCATTTCCTCAATGAACGAATCGCTATAGTTTCCGTACCGACTAACCCCTACATCCATGAGGTCTTGAGTCAGACGATCCATGGAGGATATGGGAATATCCGTTAGGTCTAAATCTAATAACCTTATGGAACTTTCAAGGACGTTACGGACGAACAGGGACGCTTCCCGCTCTCTACCCTTGGCATAACGTTGAAGGAAAACCTGATGGCGAGTTAGGGCATCATAGATGATGTCGTTCGTGCTCATCTAAGTCCCTAATTTATCGACCATTTTACCTTGTTTGCCCACCAAGCGGCACTCATCTTGCCTTTGGCGATGTTCTTGGCATGTCTAGCTTTCCACGATGCGCGTCTAGCTTTTGCCTCATCTGACTCACCTTTTCGCGGAGGGCTACCCTTTACGCCCTGCTGACCGAAGCGAATCGTTTTGATCTCGTCCCCTACCTTCGCCAGGACTACGTGGCTCTTCGTAGGGTGGTTGGGGGTACGCTTAGGCTTGTTGTATCCCGCAACACCTAGCCTTTTGATGCGGGGGTCTCTAGCCACGGCGAGAGGTCCTCCACGATTCTCGCGCCTTTTGCTTTGCTTTCTTGCTCAGGTCGCCGTAGTGAAAAAGCCTTTCGCTAGTGCTCGTATGGGTTTTCCCTGAGTGTAGAGAGCCATCAGGCATCTTATGAGTGCCGCCCTTATGCTCTTTCCCGCTCTTTGTGTAGTGCTTGACTCCCATAGCCATTACTTTGCCCTCTTTTTCTTGCGGTGCTCTTGGATTTTCTTCCACTGCGCCGCATCTACTGAGCGAGCCTTGCCACCCGTGAGCACAGAATTGACTCGCGCCATTGCCCATTGACTTGGAGACACCCCTGGGCGACGGCCCGAAGTAACAGCAGCACCTAAGCCCTTCATGTAGATGGCTTTAAGAGCGCTATAAGGTGCGTTGGCCTCTTTGGCTTTACGCTTGAGGGCTTTTTCTGCTCTAGGATTGATTTCTGCCATATCGTTTCTCGTAAAGCTTGGTGTATTTGCTTTTCGGTGGCTTGCGCTTCTTACCGGAAGCCGTTTTGTCGCCAGCCAAGGGGCCTAGTAGGCGCCCCCTCTCTCGCATTCTCTCAAGCTGTAAGAGTCTTTTACGGCGCTCCTCGCCAGTTAGGCCCGACACATATCGTGCTGGGACCATGAAACCCCCTGGGGTGCGTACTTTTTTCACCATGCTGGCTAGCTCCCTAGTGGGCTGAAATCGCCAAGCTCCTCGCGTACATCCTCAAGAGTGCGGGCAGCATCAATAATCCCGCCAGCCTTGAGGCGCTCAAAGATGTCTCGATCAGAAATAATTTGCCGATCCATCAGGGTAACCATAGACATAACCAACTGAGGGTCAACGGTCTTATCGTAAAACTCTCGGTTTATGTCAAAGCGAGCATCTTCTGCCGTGCCCATAAACTCGCCGCACCAGTCTAGGCATTGCTGAATCGCCATGGACAGGTTCTGCACAATATCCCCTAGCACCGAGTTTTCGGACGCAAAGCGAATCCGCGCCCCTTCTGCCGTCTCATTGTTGCCCCTGTCGGTGATAATCCTGGCCCCAATCGCCACCATAGCCCCCTCTTTGGCTTTCATGGCCTCCATCACAAGGCTGTTAGGGTTAGGCTGGAGCAGTGTTGCCGATCCCGTATCCCCCAGAATATGCCCAGCGCGTGATCCTAGCTTGATCCCGTCCGGGTTGTACTCAAAAAACTGCTCTGGGCTCAGGTTATGGGTAATAAATAGGGTAGGTTGCCCCGTAATGAAGCAGGATTCTTCGTAGTCTGCACTGTTCCGGTAGTGCGCGATATTTACGTCCGCGATGTCCGAAAGAGGCGCATCATCAACGGTCGAATCGTTGTTCTTCGATCCTACGAACATTAGGGGGATAAAGTCCCAGACCGAGCCATCAGCCTTCTTCGGGTAAAACTCGTCCGTGTAAGGCTCCTCGTCGCGGTAAATCTGCTGGCTGTATCCGTCCTCCCGAAGGCGCAGCACCCGATATTGGGTCTTCTGCTCATGCCCAAACTCGTCCCCGCCCTCCAAATAGTATTCGGAGAGAACGCAAAGGGTGAGCAGCTTACGGCCTCGGACGTTTTCGGTCTTCCAATTACAGCACTGCTCCGCAGTGTAAGGGATGATCGAAGCGCGGAGGTCTAGTCGGGCCACCTCTTCGGCAGTCAATCCATCCTCTGTTTGGGGGTAGTCCACTAGGAGGACAGCACGGCCAGTCTCTAGGAGGTTGGACAGCTCGTCTTTCGCCATCTGGACTAGCCCTAGGCCGTCTCCGGTAGCGTCTTCCTCCAGATACTCAAGGCCGTTAGGCAGCTCAAAAATTGGATTCTTGCGGAAGGCTGCACCTACGAGCGCGGCTTTCGTCCGACCTGTAAAGTTAGTGTATAGGGCTCGCTTGAGGTACTGGCGATAGCGTAGGGTCTGGCTTCCTACCGTATCGTCATTGGACTCGGCATCAGGTACGGGCAGGTACTCCTGGCGCTTTTCCTTAACGTAGATGGACCCCCGGACAGCATCGCGGGTCTTCTGCCACATAGGGTAGTGCATTTCCCATTCGGGGTGCTTTGTGTCTACAGGCATCGCCGAGCCCTCGCTTATTCCATTGCGCTATATCATAAAGCAAAAGAGAACGCGACGTTAGCCACTGGCCTGATGACCGGCATAGCGTACGCAATGGGGTACGTGGTGGCGTCGTTCTGGTGGTCATTGCCCGAGGTCTTGTCGGGCTCCCCGTTCTTGTAGGTCTGCTGCTCTAGGCAGGCCGCGACCGTGGGGCACCTCGTGGCGTTGATCCGCACCATGCCGTTATCAAGCGCTGCATTCATCGCCATGACCCGATCCCGCACCGCTGGATTACGCTTGTTGACCCGCACGTATAGCCCCGCCTGCTCCAATAGGGCTATGTCCGACATGGAGGCATTGACCGTCTTTCGGGCCCGACCCGAGGCGTCCGGGTAGACATAGATGGGGTGGTCGGGGTACCTAGCCAAAAAGGTGTCAATCATCTCGGGCGTGTCATACATCCCCGACAGCTCGTCCACCGCATGCCATGTCTCCCCCCTGACCACGTACACCGTCGCCGCCTGCTGCGTGACGTTGAAGTCACAGCCAATATGGAGGGGCTCGCCCTTAATGATGGACTCCGACGAGCCACACCGTGTCCGGTCATAGGAGGCGTATACCGAGCCCGAGGTAAGGTTGACGAAGCGACCCTGTAGGTAGGCGTCCAGCAGGTGCGCTGGGTAGCTGTCGCGCAGGCTCTGGACGTACCCCGCCGGGAGGTAGGGGTTGGACTCGGTGGGGGCCTGCACCAGCTCATAGCCTGGGCGTGGTTCCTTAGCCCACATCTCGTACACAAACCGGAACCCCTCGGGCGTTGTGGTGACCCCGACACTGTTGGGGCCTGTCGTCTTGTGCTGCCGGTTCCGGGCCAGTACCTGCCGCCAGCAATGGGCAGCGTCATCCCGCTTGAGCGTGTCCAGCTCGTCTATGTCAGCGTCGGAGTGCTCGTAGCCGATGATGCGGGAGGGGTTCTCTAGGCTCCGAAAGTAAACCTGCCCATAACCTTCGACCGTGAGGCAGTTGATGGGCGTCTTTTGGAGCCGATAGGGGATGTTGAGCGCGGACAGGATGGCTTCAAAGCGGGGCCATGCGATGACCCGGATCAAGTCATAGGTGGGCGCGTAGTAACCCCGGATGAGCCCAGGGTTACGCAGCAGGCCGAAGATGGAGCGGAGTACGCTGGCCTCAGTCTTACCAGCACCGAACCCCGCCACAAAGGCCGGGAAAGGCGCTGTGCTATTGATGTAGTCCCATTGGGGAGCCGTAGGCCGAAGGTCCGTCATTCAGCCTCAGAGACCGCGACAGACGCCCTGTCGTCTATGGGTTGCAGCTCGCGAGTGGTGCCGTCAGGTTGCACGAGGTTAATCGTGAGGGGTTGCGCTTCTTCCTGGGCGCTGCCGTCATCCTTCCAGCCAGCCTGAGCCTTGAGATAAAAAATAGCAGCCACCACGTTTCCGCCTTTGGTGGCCTTGTGGAAGAGGCTTTCCGCTACTTGCTCGATCCTCTGAGCCTTGCCCCTTTTTATTGCGTCTTTAACGTCGGGTAATCTTTCAATAGCATTCCGAAAGCCCCGATCCGAAACTCCGAGGCGGTCTGCAATCTGCGCGATTGTGAGTAAGCCAGCAAGGCCCTCTATCAAGCCTATTTGCTGCTCGCTGAACTCTAAGGGCGGGCGTCCTCCGCCTTCACCTTGTCGGCCTCTCTTCATCGCTAAAGCATTCCTGTGGCTCAAGAATGCGTGAAGTATATGCCGAACGCTCACCTAAAGCATAGGCTTCGGCAAAAGCATCCATGTAGGCTTGGGGCATATTGTCTCTGGCCTTCCCTGTGTCCCTGTAATCCTGAAAAGCCAGGAGGCGATAGAAGTGCTTCATGGTGTCTCTCTCCCTGTGTGTCCCTCTGTGAGGCTCTGTGAGGGCTTGTCTACGGCCCTGGGGTTGTCCTAGTGCAATGGCCCCTCATTCTCCCTTGCGGCCTCTGCCATAGCCGTCAGGCAGTCTAGGACGGCGTGAACCCCAGCACGCTCCTCCGCGGTGGGGTCCCTGTTGTATGACGCCTGCCAGCTCCACAGGCCGTCGTCGTCCTCCTCAACCCAGAGGGCTTCGATGTGGAGGCCCTGTCTCAACCCGTCCACGTGTCCAGCATGCGCTTACGGTAACCCCTGTCCACCATCACCCACTCCTTTACGCAATCAAGGAAGGCGTACTCGCGGCCCGTGATCTCCGAGGTGTAGGCGAAAGCGCGCAAGGCTGCGATGCGATCCGCTGGCGTGGTGTTCTGCACCATGAGCGGAAGCAGGTCTACCATGTCGATGCCAGCGCTAAAACAAATTTCCTCCAGCTCCTCAAGGTTGCTGTGGTTACGCTCTAGCCAGTCTTCCGCCCAGTGCGGAGCCTGTTCCTTGCATATGTCTTCGAACCACTCTTCGTCGGCGTACAGGTCCACTCGGGCCCAGCTTACGCGCTCTTCGGCGATGTCGTAGATTGCTTGCATTTGTCTTGCCTCTCTCTCTTAAGGTTCCCCATTTAGCCACGGGCTATGGGGCCGTGTCAAACTTTTTTACCTACCGTTCGTCGCAATTCACGGGGCCATCGTAAGGGGGCCAGGACCCCTCGCACACCATCTCGTTATAGAGGCGCTGTTGTTCTAGCGCTGCTTCGTAATCGTCGGGCCCTGGGGCAGTGCAGGCCGCAACAAGGACCAGCACCACCCCGGACAGAATCAGACACGCTTGCTCGTTCATTTCATCACCTCCAGAAGCTCGCAAACGCAAAGGGGGACCAGCAGAACAAACCCTAAAACCATGAGCCAGTCCATCACACCGCCCCCCCTTCGTACTCTTCGGCATAGTCCCACGGGCCCCGGTCATAGTCACACTCCCCTAGGCCCTCAGCGTAAGCCGTGAGGCGCTGCGCGAGGTCGGCACCGTAAAAGGTGGGCCGGTCCCAAAAGCCCGCCCCGTGGCCTTGCCGAGTTAGCCAGAGATCATGCCCCGCCTGCTCCGCTAGATCCCTCCACGTAATCTCTTCTCGGAAGGCTTCGTAGAAGGCAGTCACCACGGCTTCGGCATCGTCTAGGAAAGCATGATCAAGCCGCACATCGTCTGCCCAATCTGCCGCCTCTAAATAGGCCGCTTTAATTAGGGCCTGTATCTTTTGAGGGTTCATGCCTCCACCTCCCGTGCAAGGTCCGTTACAAGAATCCGGTACAGCTTTCGTCCGTCCTTGGTGCGATAAGAAGCGACATGCGGTCGCTCGCAAGGGCTCAGCAGGCTTTCCGATATGTCATCAATGATGACCTGTTCCGCCCGCTCCCTTGTGCGGTATCCATAGGCGTAGGTTTGGGGCCTCATTGCTTCCCCTCCAGCAACCCCCGAGCGATAGCGCGGTAATCAACTTGAGAGAGAAAAGCAAACGCATAGTCGAGCATTAGATCAGAGCCAAAATCATTATCCGAAAGCTGGTCACGAGCGTGTTGTTTGAGCATTGCGGCAAGCTCTGAAATTTTAAAATCCTTGCTCCCGGCGAAATTCGCAGGCTTGAAGTCGCGCAAAAGCTCGCGGCTGACAGTCGCCGTCGCATATTTGCTTGCTTTGGGTTTCATGCTGCCACCTCCCAGCTCGTACCAGAGGAGTCTTGGATAGCCAAAACCTCCTGCCCATCTCGCTCCAAGCGGTACATCGTGCGATCGTTGTCCCAGTCTTGCTCCTCATCTAAAAGGCGCATCACCGTGAACTCTGGGGGCGCGTATTCACTGTGGGCCAAGTAATAAACGCCCCGGTTCTTCTCGTCTATATACTCTTTAGCTTCTTCTTCTGAGTCGAAGCAGGCGAGGTCCCAACCTCTCGTCCGCACGAAGTCATCGAACGGCGCCCTTAGAGTCCCAGCGTAAAAGTGCCACTGTTTCCAGACGATAAAGGTGCTCATGCTGCCACCTCCCGCGCAGCGATGATGCGCTCCGCGTCGTTTTCCAGATTCCAACTCTGGCAGACGAAGCCGCCACCAAACTCACGGCCCCGGTAGACGCGGAAGCCGAGCCGGTTTGCGATCTTGTGCGCCGCGCCGTACTCATTCGCAAAGGCGAGGAAATGGATCACATAGCGGGGCTCGCCGCTGCGATTATTGTTCACGCGGAAGAAGTCAAACCCGAGGGCTTCTTGGGTTTTGTGGTCAAGGTGCGCCTTAGCCATGCGGGAATCCTCATCATAACCGTCGAACCAACCCTCCCCGTGCGTATCGTCGCGGCGGCAGTGGGCTTGCGCCTCGTCAAGGGTAAGACCGCGCTTAATGATGCGGGGGGAGTCGTTGAAGTAAAAGCGAACAATTTTATAGGTTTGCATTGCCTGTGTTCTCTCTCTTAGAAGCCGAGTCCGTCCCGGCTATGGTTCTAGAATGCCCGCCCCTGCTGGGCGTGTCAAACTTTTTCTTATACCGATTGGGTCTAAGCTTATGCCGTTTGAGCCCAATAGCTGTTGACGGGGCGGCGGCGGCAGTCCCACGAGTCCCGAACCGTGCCACCATCAACCACCGTTAGGTGGCCGCTATTCTTGACCACGGCCACGCCCCCAAAGTCCCAATCCGCTAGCTTGATCAGCTTTCCCCAGGCGTCTCTGGGCGGCTTGTGCTTAACAAAGCCCTGCCCCTCTAGGTATTTGACCCAGACCTTTTCGTGGTTAGGGTAGGCGCCCACCTCAAGGCCGAGGAGCATAAGCTCCCTAAACGTCTCGGCGTAAGGCTTGCGGATGGCGATTGAGATTGAGCGGACCACGCAATCATCCTTAAAGGTCTTGCAAACCCTGCCGCCATCAGTCTGGCAATAATCCATGTCCTCTCTCCTGGTGGGCCGCTTACGCGGCCTCTTCGTTGACGTTCCAGCAAAGGAACCTGTAAAGGGCGACGGAATCCTCCCGGCTCAGTTCACCGAGATGGGCGCGTATCTTCTTAGCAAGGAACCGCCGAGCCTTGGTGACCCGTGCCTTGTTAACCCGGCTTCGGCCCGCTCCACCATCTGATGCGCTCGGATGATCTCGGGGTGAACATTTGCGGCGGTAAATTCCATCTGCCTTCCCTCTCTGCTGGAGCAGCACCCTTGCTGCTATGGTTCCCAGTATAGCGCCATCCCTGGCTATGTCAAACTTTTTTGCATCGTTTGTTTCTATCGTTTCCGGGTTATTGATAGGGGCGGCCTATGTCGCCTCTTTCCAGAGTCTCTGATGCTCGACGTACTCTTTTTCCAACAGCGCCACGCGCTCGTGTAGCGTTTTAACGAGGGCCTCTGCGCTGCGCTTTGCCTCTTCGTCGCCTTGAATGATTGCATCCATCCATGAGCGCGACGCTTTTCGTAGCAGGCGGTTCGCTTCAACTAGACGATTCCCTGTTTCGCGGATATTTCTTGCCAGCGTGTCTTTCATAGATTCTCTCCTCGGCGGCCTATGCCGCCGCCTCAACGTGGACAAAATCCCACAGCAAAAACTCTGCAACGTCTTCCATTGCTTCAAAGTAGTTATGCTTAAAAAGGACCATCACAGTTGCGTCAGCATCGCTGTCGCGCAAGACGATGCGATAATTAAATTTATCGTTGCCATCCATCACCAAAGCCTCTAGGCCGTCTTTTTCATTGCGGTAAGTAGCGATGAGTTCAATAGACACTTTCTGTTCCTCTCTCTTTGGGCCCTGTTCATCAGGGCATGGGTACAGAATGCCCAGAACCCTTGAGCATGTCAAACTTTTTCATAGATCAATAAAGCATAAGCATATAACCAAACACCGCACCTCTTGCTGCTATATAGGGACTATTCCCGAGCTGGCTCAAGTAAGGCCCAGCGTTTCCAGCCTCGACCGCGCCAGCTTCACCCGTTGCCAGTCCCGGTAGGAGAGGCGCTGTCCTCGCCTTTCCGCCTCCCCTGCCCCAGCGAGCACGAGCCGGTCCAATTCAGCCTCTTCGCGCTGCTTTTTGCTCAATCGGACCCCTCCCCGGTCTAGTGGCAATGGTCCCCGGTCTAGTGGCAATGAATGACCACCCCGGTCTAGTGGAACCCCTCCTCGGCCTGTGCCTGTTTTGACCCCTCCTCGGCCTGTGCCTGTTTTGACCCCACCCCGGTCTAGTGGCATCAATTGGCGATCAAACTCGTCCCACGCGACCCCTCCTCGGCCTGTGCTTGAGCGTGTGCCTACCCCACCCCGGTCTAGTGGCTTCTCAAACAGGACAGACATAGGCAGACCCAGTGCCTCTGTGACCTCCTGTGCGCTCGCGTGACAAGCGAAACAATGGATTAGCACCTTCCTATAGCCATCGTCCCCAATGACCTCTTTGATCCCCATAGAGGGGTTCCTGTCGCCGTGGACAGGGCAGCAAGCCACATATTGCCCCTCCCCGGTCTGGCGGACTTTCTCTAGCCGATCTAACAGGTCATCTATCATTTGCCCGGTTCTCCCATGCTTTGGCTATCTTCCTGACCCCTTGCCTAAAGGCGGTCTTCTCAACCCCCTTCAGGTACTCCCAATCATTCAACTGCGCGAACACCTTTAACAGCGCTGCGGCTTGCCTTTCGGTGAGCATTTCTTCTTCCCAAAGCTCCAAGGCCCTACGCTTCCTTTCCCCACGCTGCAAGCTCTGCATTCCTTGACCCTCCCCATAGGTCTTGCTCCGCTAGTTGTTTTTGCTTAAAAGTCTGCGATCTTGGAATCGGAGCCTCATAAAGCGGAATACTTGGCCTGCTGCTCATTGAGGGTTGGCGGTATTGCATCGTGAACCCCCTAGCCAGCATCCATTTCAGCTCCTCAGCGAGCATGGCTCCTCCTTATCTGGCAATGCTTGATGAAACCCATTACCTCGGGTGAAATATCATTGACCTTCGGAGGAGTGACCCTGTTAGGCCAGGAGCCAAACTTCTGCCGATAAATGTGTGCCGCCCATCCTGGCTTGTAGCCCTGGTAGAAGGCATACAGCGACAGTTCCGCCAGCCATTGCCCCCGGTCGATCTGCTTCTTCGCTTTACGCTCTAGCTTCTTCAGCTCTGAGCCGTCCGTCTTAATCCGCTCTTTAAACGGCAGGGTATAGCCACAGACGCAACGCATCCCGTAAAACTGGCGGTAACAGTCAGGGCAGTTAATCGGGTTAGAGGCCTTCTCTTTCTTAGCTTGTGAGCGCTCACTAAAACGCTTGTCGTCCATGTCCAAAGAATCCGGGACGATGTACTCTGCGAACCCGTGCCGGTTTACGTTTCCAGCGTGGTCAAGGTAGATCGCATTCTCCTTGCCCTCGGCAGTCCTCATGATCCGTCCCGCCCTCTGAACGTAGGTGATCAGCGACCTCGTAGGGAAGCAATCAATCAGGCAAGAAACCTTCGGCGCGTCGTAGCCCACATTCAGCAGGCGAGAGCAGGAAAGGATGAGGAACTCGCCCCTATCGTGAGCACGGTAAATAACCTGCCGCTCTTCATCGTCCATGTAGCCATCAATGTGGACCGCGCTAATCCCTGCTTCGTTAAACTGGTCCACCATATCCCTAGAGTGCTTAATAGACGGGGAGAAGGCGATGGTCTGCCGCCCTTCCGCGTATTTGATCCAGTTCTTGATGATGTCGCCCGTAAGGGTGAGGTCAGCTCTGCCCCCTACCTTGCTCACATCAACGGCTTTACCCCCGAAGTATTCCACCGGGGCAAGATAGCCTTTGTCTAACAATTCCGATGGAGTGATAGGAACTATCAATTGATCGTAAGCTAGCCCCAGGCCCTTTGCGTAGGGTGTAGCGGATAGCCCAATAAATGGGACAGCAGTGTAGCGATCCATGATCTTCTGCATGCTCTTGTAGTGAACATGGCACTCGTCCACTACTGCGAAGTCAAACTCCGGGATATTTGGTCTACGGGCTACAGTCTGAATTGAGGCGATTTGGATAGACGCACCGTAGTCCGTTCTTTGGTGTTGGCCCTGCATGACGCCTACGTCTAACCCTTGCGCGTCGAAGACTTCCAGGGCCTGCTGCACCAGCTTCACTCGGTCACAGAAGAAGAATCCGCGCTTACCCTTTTTCACGGCTTCGCTCAGCATATAAGCAGCGGTGATTGTCCAGCGGTGATTGTCTTACCGAAAGAACAAGGAGCAGCGAGAATGGGACGCTTTTTACCTTTCCGTAAAGAGTCCCTCAGCATCTCTACGGCTTTCTGTTGATGTGGTCTTAACTGCATCGTGCCTCTCTTTGTCGTTATTTTTGGGTCTATCAGATTAGCTAGGGAGGGACAGCGTGGGAAATACTTAATTGGAATAAGGATAGGGCGGCTTACTACCCCGGTCTGGTGGCATCATTTCCGGGAGAATGGGAGGTCTTTTGAGGACTGTTGGTGCCCCCAATCACGATACCTTCAGCTTTCCAGCTCAGAGACGGTCATCAGCAACGATTCACCTGCGGCTCGCAACACCGCCCCCCATCTTACGATGGCACCTGTACGCTGTTTGTCCCGTCCTCAAAGGTTGTCCCTGAGCGTCTCGCTTTACTGCTGGCTGCGCGATGCGACAGCTCTGCTTACGGTGAGCAGTACCGGACGGTAGAGGACGAGCATGGATTGATCTGGACATACCCGGACGCTAAAATACGCCTGCGTCGGGTGAACGATTCCATTGCCTGCTCGTCGGCTCTTTAGGGGCTGGTAACCCCACCGACGCGCCCAATATATACCTTGCCACTCTCCCCTTCAAGGTGTATATTTTCCTTGAAGCTTGCCTGCTTCGCATCTCGGTCCCTCTCTCTTCCGAGATTTGGGCCCCTCCGGGGGCCCTTTTTTATGCCTACTCAATTCCAGCTAAGGAAATCGACGGGCTCCCCCGACTCCCACGCTTTCCATTGTTCCCGGTAGTGCTTGGCGATCTCTTTCCTGTCGTCAGGCCGCACTCGGTAGACCTCATTTTTCTTCTCCATGAGCAGTTCCATATGCCCATCGCCAAGGTATTGGGCTAGCCACGAGATGAAGTCCAAAGGGTTCTCGGTGAAGTATCTGTGGTGGTACGCACAGAGGCTTACCGCGTTGTCTAAGCACCAGCGGGTGCTAGCATTCCTACGGCCCACAATGTGGGCGCAATGTAGTCCCTGATCAGGCCCCGGGAACTCCTTTCCACAGAACTCGCAGGTGAAGTTGGCCTTTGCCCGAACGCAAAGAGAGAAATGGATGTCTGCTTGATCTCGTTTAATTGTTGGCATTGAGGGCTCGCTGATACAAAGAGTTTATGGCGCGGTTGAGGTCCCCATCATTGTGAATATGGAAGACATCTGACAAGGTTGTTACCCCCTCATCTACCGTGATTCGGTAACAGTCTTCGCCATGCCCAGGCATCCATTCACAGGTGATGTCTTGGTAACCCGCTACTCTCTGCAAGCTCTTTTCCATGTTGCCGTAGTTGTTCACAACAATTCCCCCTGCTATGCCTGACTCTTTCGGATTTTCATGAACTCTGACTCTGATGGAACGTCGAGCTGCAATCCGAGCCCGAGGCACCATTGATAGACCTCTTCCATGAAGAAGTACATCTCTCCCTTTTTAAGCTTAGAGGTTTGTTTCAGTTGGTTTTCTAGGGTGACTTTACCAGCTTTGATGGTTTGCGTTCCCAGAAACCGAAGCTTACAAACGTCTTTCATCTCTTCTTCCGTAAGCTCTGGCATTTTGGTCTTGAAATGATTGACCATCTGCCTCACCCACAAGTGAAACAGCGCGTTTTGATCTAATGACCTTGTGCTTTGGTACTCCTGGGGCTGGATCGCTACAGGCTTTGACCAATCCCACTCGACCATCAACCATTGACGTAGGTTTTCGATCCTTTCATCTAGTTGCCTTTTTGTGTCTATTTTCCAAAACATGCCTTGTGTCCCCTGCCCCCCAAAAGGGGGGCTCTCTTCACTCATAGTTGACGAACTCATCAAGCGTGATCCCGAAGTATTTCGCAATCTCGATAGCCATGCTGAGCTTCATGTCCTTCATATACCGCCAGCGGGAAATCTCGTTGTGCGGTACGTTGAAGGCTTGCCACAGCTCCTTGTTCGTTACGTTGCGGTCACGCTGGAGCCGCCTCAGTTTCTCGCCGATGTAGACACTCTTAGAAATCAAGATCGTTCTCCGCTTTCTTTTGGCGTTTGTCAGACAGCTTGCCTTTCAGTGCCGGTGCCCGAGAGTTGGTGGAATCGTTCTTCCACAAGGCGATGTCAATCGGCTCACCAGCTTTGATGTCTCGGTGTGCGTAAGCCGTTCCCTTTAGGACGGGTTGGCTGTCTCCAGGGCGGTCGTTCTTCCAGAGATCGACCTTCCCGCTGTTGTCGTATTCCATGACTACTCCTTGAAATTGATGGTTGCTTCTTGGATGACGTAACAAGCGTCTTCTACGGCAGCGGCTAGCTGCTCTATGTACTCGTCGTCTCGCTCTATGCGAACAATCAGAGAGTCCATTTCGGGGTGGTAAGACACAAAATCCCACCACTTCCTCCCGGTGATCCACATACACCCTTGAACTTGAGGGATATGCTTACTGGGCATCCCGTCTAGCTCTAAGGTCTTCTCGTGGTTGTGGTCTAAAGGGCACTTGATCTCTATGCCCCCATCCTCTCCTACGAAGCCATCAGGGCTGCACCCAGCTTCTAACGTCTCGTGCTTGATGAAGCCCATCTCTACCACATCGTTTCCAGTCATGAACTCGTAGTAGGCCCTCGCATGAGGTTCTAGCTCTGTCCCCCTCGCCATTGCGTCATTGGCGTAGAAGGGCGCAGGCTCACCGTCTAAAACTTCCTTGACGAGCTTCTGCACGTACGCCGTGAAGGTCTTAGCACGGCGTCCCGTAGGGGTGATGAGCTGGCCGAAGGACGAGGCCGAGGGAGCGCCTAAGCGAGCCTTCAGCCATTCGTCAGTCCCCTGCTCTACGTCTATGACTCTCACCGCTCAATGCCATAGTTTGATCGTTCAGCTATGCACTGTTGCGCTATATCAAATGCACTCTCGACGATAGTTCGATATGGAATATCGCTATCATCGTTTGCAAGGAGTCCCGCAAGGATCAGAGCCGCGTAGTGATCTAGCAATGTGATCTGTTGCTTTTCGTAAAATGCGATCTGCTCTTCCTTGTACTCGGCTCGCTCAATCTCATCTATCTCCTCATCTGAGCATTCCCTTTCCTCAGCCATTAGCCACCCCCAGGTCTTCAAAGAGCTTGTAGATGTTGCCTTTCGTCACCTCACCCACGTTGCGGTAATTGGTGAGGTTCGTACGGGTGATCCGCTTGTACAGCGTCTCTGGCGTGTCGTTCTTCCGGTACAGCTTCGACAGGACCCGATAGCTGCGTCTGTCAGTGCATTTGATGAGCGCTTTGAGGTCCTCGCTGCTACGCACGGAGCCAGGGAGTATCTCGTTCTCCGTCCTCTCACGGAGTACGTTGTTCTCCGCAACGATGGAGTCAATGCGTCCGTTGAGGTTGGTGATCTCCTTGGCTTGGTTGTTGCACATAAGCCACATAGCGTCGAGTTCGTTAGCCGCCTGGGTGATCAGGTTCTTCTCGTCCACGGACCTCGCCGCCATGGCGAGGCCTCGTGCTTGGTCAGACAGGTAGTGCTTATCCATTGCTTTCTCCTTCTTCAAGTTTCTCTTCAAGCCTAGTTTTTGCGTTGTCAAACCTTGTCATGGGCAGCTCTGCAAGTGCGGTAATCTTGAACGCTGCAAAGAATCTATCCATCTCTGTCCCAGTCTTAACGATGAGATCATGCAGCTCCTTTTGCTGCTCCTCGCTGATCTTCTCAGGCTCAACGATGGGCAAGTCCTCCCCGGCGTAGATGTACGCGCCCAATCCACACATGCTGAGGGCCTTGCAAAGCAGCCTCATACGGCAGTCATTCCTGGCCCGAGCGTCTGGGTTCTGGATGGCTTTGTTGCGGTTATCCATGACGGGAAGCCACATCATCTGCGTATGCTCAAGGCCGTTATGCTTCACGGTGAGATAGCAGGTATACTCAACGGTCCCATCAGGGAAGGTGTCGTACTCAAAGCGGTACGTGGTGTCAGGGAAGTGATTGCACATCTCCCTCCACGCATGAGCCCACGATAGATAGGTAAGGTTGCCCTTCTTCTCCGTGTACGCGGATACGTCGATAGGGGACAGGGTGTCCCAGATATGTTTAGCTAGCATAGCTTGCTCTCTCTATGGATGGCCCCCGAAGGGGGCCGGTTGGGTTACACATTAAGGACCATCTTGGCTAGCCGTAGCTCAAGACAAGCATGGTCGGCGTTGTGATGTGACTTTGGGTAGTGGCGGCGTCCTTTGTACCGATACCACCAAATGAAATGACTGAAGCTATGAACTAGGTCTTTCCAGTTCGCTTCATATCCCTTGGTAGCTATCCCAAAAGAGGTATACGTCCACGAGCTGTATTTGTCTTCTCTGACGTACCCCAGCCAACTACCCTCGTTCTTCTTGGTTCGTTCATGGAAGGGATAATGCCAGTCTCGGCCTACCTCTTCCTTCCAAGCCTTGCAGATAAAGGACTGCGCGGTCTTGAAGCTAAAAGGGCGGATGGCCTCGTTGTCTTTGAACAGCTTATTCACACGGCCATAGGTACGCATTGCCTCATCAGAGACTTGCATAAGGTTTCCTCTCTCTCAGTTGTTAAAGAACATCGTCGGGGTCAACCGACATATACATCATAGCAAACTGACTGATGGTGTCAATGTTTTTCGACTAATAAAGGAAAGGTTTTTATACTGTGTTTTCATAAAAACAGTCAGGTTTATGATGTTAGGATATAAGGGCTTCTACTGATTTAACCGCCCGTGGTCAGTAGGAGTAGGGGCCCTTCGGGGCCCCGCCTACCTATATTTGGCTAATAGCTATACTTGGTGTTTTTGCCTTTCTTCTTCCGCCTCATCATTCCAGGCTGTGGCATCTTCTTCTTCGTCTTCTTGTTTTTGTTGTTCATCGGCATAACGATCTCCTTTCAGTGGGGTTCAAATTCCCGCCAGTCGCCCCCCTCCCACATAAGGGCTTCGGCCTTACGGCGTTTTATCAATCCATCCAAGACTTTCCCACCCGCTCGATTCCACCGCTGCATCTGGAAAGAAACGTCGCTGAGCGGACCATAATTGATCCTATTGAGCATCGTACTTTCTTTAAGGCTTTGCGGACCCAGGTTAAAGGTCCACGCCACAAGAGCGTCAAACTGATGCTGCTGGAGTTCGATCTCAACCAGGGAGGTAACATAGCCCTCGTACTCCTCCAAATCCTCAATAAGAAGCGCCTCGGCGGCCTCTTGGTCTATGACATCATCCTTTTTTACATCAAGAGTGTGACCATATCCAATCGTCCACACTTCAGCAGGGCAAAGGTACGCTTCAAGCTCGCACCCTTCAAAGTGTTTGATTAATGCTATTCCCTCTTCGCTAGTTTTCATATCAGTCCTGCCTCTGGCTTGATCCGAAATAGAACGCAATAACCGTGCTAAACGATCCCGTAATAGACCCGAGGATCAGGTTGATGATCGCATCGGTGTTGCGGTCATGGGGGAGGATCGTCACAAGAAGGATATAACCGGCAAACAGAAGGCATAGAGAGACAGCTAAAAAGCGAGCTGTCCAATCTTTTGCAAAGTGCTTGCGAGCATCTGCTGTGTCAGCCGTTTGGAGCGCGTAAAGGTCAACGTCTAGCTCCTTCATCCGAGCTTCAAAGTCTAGCTCCGCCTTCTTAATCTCTGTCAATTGCTCCGGGGTGGCCTTTGAGAGCGCCTTCTGAAGGCTCTGGGGGTCGTTATCGCATCCAAGCACCTGGGCTATGGCTGACGCCGCCGCGCCGCCCAGAGGGCCTCCTAGGGCGGTTCCAAGGGTAGGCGCTACGGCACCTATGACATTCTTGATAGCGTCAAAGCTCATGAGCGCTCCATGAGGCGGTCGAGCTTAGCGTCTAGCGCCTCTAATCGGTCGATAATACGGTTCATGTCAGCGTTACTTTCGGACTTCGTAAGGTACTCTTTCGCAATCTCTTCCCTTGTCTTGTTAAGCAATATGGCTATCCGAGCAAGCTCGTCCGCCTTGCTCTTGAAAGTGTACGCTAAAATTGCAATGACTGCTGTAAGCGAACCGCTCCACGCAGTCTCCATTCCCAATTCCATTACGTGTCCTTTGTCTCTGTCTTATCCTTCACATCATTTAGAATGAAGCTCACACCAGCAAAGAATCCATAGCAAACAACACTTAAAACGGTGATGGTGACAACTGTCCAGAAGGTAGATTCTCGCTTGCGCTTCTGGGCGTAGATCGCTTTTTCCCTCTCAAGTTTTATTCTGCGCCTGAGCTGAATCAGTTCCATCCAAGCTTCGCGCCCGTACGCGTAGGTTATTATCTCCCGTAAGGCTTTCTCTTGTGCCTGAGCTTTACGTGTCGCCGACCATATTGACATAGCCTCGGCGTTGACTGACTTACTGCTTGTCAATTTTTTGAACAGCGGAGGGTTCTTTGCTGAGCGTTGCGCTTCTGTGAGATCGGATACGGCGGTGTACCACTGCGACATTTGACCCATGCAGTCTTCCAAATCACGGCCTGCCGCAACGAGCTTGCGGACGCCGTTAAACGCTGCCGTAGCTGTAGCAATGGCGGTCACAGGGTCCAGCATGACTCACCCCCACAAGTCCGCCCAGTGTCCGTTTAAGGCTCTTGAGCTGCTTGATGAGCGGCGTACGCATCAATTACTGCTTGAGTGTGTACCGCTGTGCAAACCCCTTGGACCTTAGCGTCCTCTTCAGCATAGCTGTCGCCAGGGGCTACAACGTGGCGATGAAACGAGCGACTAATTTCTTCGCCATCTCGCTTAATTACGGTAGCTGTACGGACCTGCACGTGGGAGTAGTCACCCACAACCTCAATTTTATCGACGAAGGTTTCTTCAGTTAGTGCCATTGTTGCTCTCCAGTTTACGAAGCTGTGGTGTAGGTTCCGCTTGCCCAGAAATACCGGCTACTGCCCGCTGTATCAAACACCATGGCTTGCCAAGAAGCCCCCTGCCTTAGCCTGCGAAATTGAACCCGGGTTTCGCTCGCTGAAATAACCCCTACAATCTGCTCTGTTCCACTCCATACCCCGTCATTATAGATCGCAATATTCACTATTGAGCGGCTACCCGACTTATGGGCAAAAGGCAGGCCATTAATGACGATGCTCCCGCTGTAACCAGTTGTGCTTACATTCTCAAAACCAACATTAAAATGGACAACTGCGCCGACTTTTCGGATATTCCCTGTCGCTGTCAGTTGTGTCCCTGGATTAGTTGTTCCGCCGACAAGCGTTGCTGTGAAAGTCGTTTCTTCATAATCATCCAATTTATTCGCCGCCCCAGTACCGCCGAGGTAGACGCCGCCGCCGAGGTAGAGGTCTTTAAAGCGGAATGACGAAAAACCAATATCGTTAGTGTTGTCACTAGCCGTTCCGGTGCCATCTGTTGGCAAAAGATTAATGCTAGACAGTGCAATACCAGACCCGCTAGCTTGTGAAAAATACGGGCGGGCCGTTTTGATTCCAATCCTCCCAATATTGGTCGCATCTCTTTGAAAGACATGGATGTCCCCATCCCCATTCAAGCGGTCGAAGTAAGCAACTATGCCATCATCACGCTTTTGGATACTTGCGCCGTCTGAAAGCTGTGTGAAACCCGCGAAGGTAGAACTAGTCGCATGAGCCGTCGTAGTCCCCACCAGAAATTTGCCATTCCCTGTGACGCGCATACGCTCTACGGTCGCATTCCCCGCACCCCCCGGATTTGTCCCAAAGGAAATATACGAGGATGGGGTAGTGTCTTCAGAAGCAGACAAAATGTACGAACGGACTAAAGCGCCGTCACCCGATGAGTCATTACTCTTGAACTCAATTTGCCCGATCTGTTGATTTGCCTGCGTTGCAGTATCAGTGTCCGTAAACCTGAGCGTATTGTTTGCTGCGGCGCCGTTATTGCTTGCAGAAAGCTCAAATAGGGTTGCAGGACTCGTCGTGCCAACTCCAAGTGCAGTCGAGAACGTCCCTGTAGTCCCAGTGACAGCACCATCCGCCTGCACCTTGACGTTTCCGCCTGCTCGGACTGCTACGAGAAAATCTGTGCTTGTCAGGCTCCCGCCGTCACTAAGGTCGCTAATCTTGCTCATGTCACGCTCCTACTTGCGGCCAGTCGTCCGCTTCTAAATTGGGCCATTTTACATGCTCCGGAAGATCTCGCAGAGCCTGCCGGTACGTTTGCCATTGGGTCTTTTGTGCGTCAGTCAGAGGCGCATCAGTTAATTGTGACCAGTCTGATGCCTTTAGGAGCGCGTCCCTGTCTTGCCTCAATTCAATTGACGGATCAACCGCTGGCGGGGTATATGCCACCACCTGACCATCTTCGATCTTATTATTTACGGGGTCTGCCTCACCCTCTAGGACGAATTGCCCTTCGTTGGCTTGCTGGTCAAAATCCGCATCCCTGCACTGCCCGACCCGGATGATCCATTCCCCGTCATGGACAATGAAGCTCTTCACTTTTTCAGCTCCGTGATCGAAATGGCTTGTTCACTTATTTGCACTGTCGTCGATGCGCTGGCGGTCTTCGCCTGCATCCTATAGGTTCGAACAGAGGCGTTCGCCGTAGTATTAGATCGGGTCACACTAAAGACCCCGGTCCCGGAATGGTCGGTGTTCCCAGCCGCATGGGTCGCGCCCCTTATCAAAACGTCTCCCGCTGGAGTGTTTTCGATCAGCTGGGTATTCGCTTTGTCTGTAGACGCTGAACCTGTGACTTGGAAGTCATAATTTATTAGGATTGTAATCGTAGCCCCTGGCGAGATTGTTACACTCAGGGACAACCCCGTATCGACTAAGGTGGTCCCAGAGGTGGAGAAAGTGCCTGCCGATGCGGTGAAGGTCTCCGAAATAGCACCGCCTGATACCTGATCCGTGTCCACCCCTGCGTCGGCAATAATTAAGGCCCCCGCTGCGGTATCGAACATTACTCCATCGATTGAGATCCGATCAGCGCTAACCGTTCCTGTAGTTAGCAGGTCGCCATTAATCTCCACATCTGTTGTAAACACAGCTTTGTTATCTGTAACCGCGAAAGGCACGATTGGCTGGTCTGCTGTTGAGTCTGGGTCTACCACCGCAAACTGGTCAGCAATAACTGCGAAGGCGCTGAAGGGAGTTGCCGTTGCTTCCGTAGCGATCAAGCCAAAGCCCGACACCCTTCCGTTGAGATCTACCTTGACGCTGTAGTTTGCTTCGACCCCATCGAGGCTATTGCGGACTGTGACGGACGAATCCCCAACGGTATTAAGGAC